>Ga0209722_1000078_pt1 | contig 112229 bp, 96 predicted proteins | sample BioC12SIPDNA_2_FD_185745 | JGI IMG/M metagenome (GOLD analysis project Ga0209722, IMG submission 185745) | Anaerobic biogas reactor microbial communites from Washington, USA - Biogas_R1_A C12 SIP DNA (SPAdes) (version 2) | ecosystem: Engineered > Bioreactor > Anaerobic > Unclassified | place... | reverse complement strand
CCGCAGGCCGTCGACGTTCTCCAGCAGCCACTGGATCTTGCCGCCCGAGAAGTAGGTGGCCGGGGGCAGGCCGGTCCGCTCGCGGATGACGTCACCTCGACCGTCGCGGTCGAGCGCCTTGGCGATCGAGTCGGTGCGGGTGTCCTGCCAGACGATGGCGTTGCGCACCGGCAGCCCGGTGCGGCGGTCCCAGACGAGGGTGGTCTCCCGCTGGTTCGTGATGCCGATGGCGGCGAGGTCGCTCAGGTTCAGCCGGGCGGATCCCAGGGCGGAGGTGATCACGGTCTGGGTGCGCTCCCAGATCTCCACGGGGTTGTGCTCGACCCAGCCGGCCCGGGGCAGGATCTGCTCGTGCTCGAGCTGGTGCCGGGCCACCTCGCGGCCCTCGACATCGAAGACCATGAAGCGGGTGCTGGTCGTTCCCTGGTCCACCGCGCCGACGAGTTCAGCCATGCGCCCAACCCTAATCCGCGAGGTGACCGGTGCAGGGGAGCGGACCTGGAGTGGACCGCCGCGGTGGGATCAACCGTAGGTGGGTCTGGCGCTTGGCGAGCAGCCTCCGTCCGGCGGCAGTGGGTCACCGGCGGTCGGTGAGACGGCTGCGGCGTCAGCCGCCGAACCGTGAGGCCACCGAGGCCATGACCTCGGCGAAGCGCGCCGGGTCGTCGAAGTTGGGCCGGTGACCGGCACCCTCGAAGACGACACGCTCCTTCGCGGGTGCCTCGACCAGGTCGAACCACTCCTCCGCGAGGACGGCCCGACCGCGGGCCTCGTGCTCTCCGATGACCATCACGTAGGGCACCTCGAGTGCGGGGACGTCGACCCGGAAGTCGATGCCCTGCAGCTGCGGGTACAGCGTCGCGTTCGTGTCGAAGAACCCCCGGAACGCGTTGATCCTGTCGAGGAAGGAGTACTCCGGCACGAAGAGCGTCCCCGGCATCTCATGGCTGAGATCGAGTCCCGGGTAGTCGTTCCACGAGTGCTCCGTGCCCACGACCGGCTCGTACTCGTAGAGGTCGTCGTACGGCGGAGGGCCGTTCTTCCGCAGAGTCCGCGCCAGACCGGAGTCGCCGGCCCCCTCGGCCCACGCCAGGGTGTCCTCCCAGAACATCACGTCCGTCTCGCGCTGGCTGACCATCTGTCCCACGCCGACGAAGGCGGAGTAGAGGTCGGGCCGTTCCTGCGCCGCGAGCACGCCGAGGGTGGATCCCCACGACTGCCCGACGAGGTAGATCCGCTCCTCGTCGAAGCGGTCGAGCAGGTACTCGGTCACCTCGATCGTGTCCGCGACCATGCCATCGAGGGTGAGGGTCGACGTGGGGTCGAGGGAGGGGTAGGAGCGACCGGAGCCCCGCTGGTCCCAGGTGACGACGACGAAGTCGTCCTCGAGCGAGGTGTCGCGGCGCATCGCGCCGAGCTCGGTGCCGCCGGGCCCTCCGTGCAGGAAGAGCAGCACGGGGCTCGAGGCGTCGCGGCCCCGGATCAAGAGGGACTGGTCGTGCCCACCGATCGGGACGGTGATGAGCTCGCTCACGCTGCCCGGCATACGAGCGCCGTCGGGCCCGAGGATCTCGGCCGTCGAGGCGGGGCGGGCGATGAAGAACCCCTGGGTGAGGAGCGCCACCAGGCCGATGACGACCCCGACCCGTCCGGCGGTGGCGATCCTGCGGGCTCCGGGGCGTCCGAGGCGGGCTGCGAGGTCGGCCCCGATGAGTGCGCCCACGAGGAGCGGGAGGAGCATGAGCACCGCCGCGATGCCACGCCCCAGGACGAACGCGATGATGCCGTAGAGCGAGGTGAGCCGAGGCGCCTCGACCGTGGGCCCGACGATGCCGAGCCGCGCCACCTCGAAGGTCACCACGAAGAGCAGTGGGGCCCCGAGGGCCGACCATCTCCTCCCCGTCGCAACCCCCGCTCCGATGCCGATCACGAGGAGGATCGCCATCGAGAGGAGCGCTTGCATCGTGGTCACGGGGCCGCGGGGGACGAGCTGGGCTGCGACGACTCCGGAGAGGATCACCAGCACTGCGGCGATCACGGTGCCGCCTCGCCACTGGGACCTCGTGGAGACCACAGGGGTCCGATCCGCGGTGAGGGTCGCGGTCATGCTCCAAGAATGGCACCGGCGTGGTGTGCCCGGAAGCAGTTCGTGACCGGTCAGACAGAATCCGGATCAGCGGGACCACGACCCGTAGCCGAACGGCCAGCGGAGCGTAGCCGATCCGCGGCCCGGCACCGTTGATTCCCGCACGTGGGCGCCGGGGTGAGCAACGGCATACCGCACCCTGGTTGGGTCCTCCGTGGCCGGCACGGGAGGATGGCCGCATGAAGACCAACCCCGGCAACTACTTCGAGGACTTCCACGTCGGCCAGGAGCTGGTGCACTCCAGCCCCCGCACGGTGACCGCAGGGGACGCGGCGCTCTACACCGCTCTCTACGGCTCGCGGTTCGCCCTCACCTCCGGCGCCAGCACGGCGGCCCGGATGGGCATGGACCGGATGCCGCTGGACGCACTCGTCGTCTTCCACACCGTCTTCGGCAAGACCGTACCGGAGGTGTCCCTCAACGCTGTCGCCAACCTTGGCTATGCCTCCTGCCGCTTCACCGCGCCGGTGTTCGCGGGTGACACCCTCTCTGCGCGCTCGGAGGTCATCGGGGTCAAGGCCAACCGGGACGGGAAGACCGGGGTGGTCTACGTCCACTCGACGGGGACGAACCAGGACGGCGTCGTCGTCCTCGACTACGTCCGGTGGGTCATGGTGCGCAAGCGCAACGAGGAGAGCCCCGCCCCGGAGACCGTGATCCCGGACCTCCCGGGTGCGGTCGCTCCCGATGACCTCGTCGTTCCCGCGGGCCTCTCGGGGGAGGGCTACGACACCGATCTCGGTGGGAGCCCGTACCTCTGGGACGACTACGAGGTCGGCGAGCGGGTCGACCACGTGGACGGCATGACCATCGAGGAGGCCGAGCACATGACCGCGACGCGGTTGTGGCACAACACGGCCAAGGTGCACTTCAACCAGCACGTCGAGGGTCAGGGGCGCTTCGGTCGCCGCATCGTCTACGGCGGACACGTCATCTCGATCGCCCGCTCGCTGTCCTTCAACGGCCTCGCCAACGCTGTCACCATCGCCGCGATCAACGGCGGGACGCACAGCAACCCCACCTTCGCCGGTGACACGGTGTACGCCTGGTCCGAGGTGCTCGACCGGATGGAGCTGCCGGGTCGCACCGACCTCGGCGCCCTCCGGGTGCGGACGGTTGCGACGAAGGACCTCGCCTGCGCGGACTTCCCCTACCGCGGTGAGGACGGCAAGTACCTGCCGCAGGTCGTCCTCGACCTCGACTACACCGTGCTCATGCCCAGGCGCTGACCGGCGCCTCCGTCGGACGCGATCCCGAGGAACTCATGCTCATCGACCTGCACACCCACTCCTCCGTCAGCGACGGCACCGAGACGCCGGCCGAGGTCATGGTGCAGGCTGCCCGCGCGGGCCTGGACGTCGTCGCCCTGACCGACCATGACACCGTCCTCGGCTGGGACGAGGCGGCCGACGCCGCCGTGGAGGTGGGCATCGGTCTGGTCCGCGGCCTGGAGATCTCGTGCTCGCTCGCGGGGCGCAGTGTCCATCTGCTCGGGTACCTCATCAGCCCCGACGACGATGATCTGATGCAGGAGCTGGCAGAGGCGCGGGAGTCGCGGCTGACCCGGATCGACCGGATGGTCGAGCTCCTCGCCGAGGACGGCATCCCGATCACGATCGATCAGGTGCGGGCCGAGGTCGCCGATCCCGGGACGACGGTCGGGCGCCCGCACCTCGCCGACGCCCTCGTCACGGCCGGTCTCGTGCGCGACCGGGCCGAGGCGTTCAGTCGGTACCTCCACACAGAGAGTCCCTACTACGTGCAGCACTATTCCCCCGACCCGCTGCGGGCGGTCGAGCTCGTCGTCGCGGCCGGGGGGGTGGCCGTCCTCGCGCACCCGTACTCACGACGCCAGCACGAGGCGGTCACACCCGACCTCATCGCCGACCTCGCCGCTGTCGGGCTCGCCGGCATCGAGGTGGACCACCGGGATCACACAGTGTCCGACCGGGCTGCCCTGCGCGGAGTCGCCACCGAGCTCGGGCTCCTCGTCACCGGGTCGAGTGACTACCACGGGGACGGCAAGCCGAACCGCCTCGGCGAGTACGTCACCGAACCGGCGGTGTTCGAGGCCATCGTCGCCCGCGCGAGCGGCAGCGCGTACCTGCCCGCCTGACCACCGCATACCTTGTCGGCTGCGCTCGGCACATGCCGGACGGCATTAGCACTCAGGCAGGCCCGTCCACCATATTTGTCCTATGCGAGCCGATGGCATTCTCACTCTCCACTGTCCGGACCGGCCCGGGATCGTCGCTGCGGTCAGTCGGCTGCTCTTCGAGCAAGGCGCCAACATCGAGGAGAGCCAGCAGTTCGACGACGAGCGGACCGACACGTTCTTCATGCGGATCGCGTTCTCGGTCCCCGAGGGCGGACCGACGATGCAGAGCTTCCGTGAGCTGATGGCGCCGGTCGCCGAGCAGCTGAGCATGGACTGGGCGATCTGGGACGCGCACCGGCCGCACCGCACGATGATCATGGTGAGCCGCTTCGGGCACTGCCTCAACGACCTGCTCTACCGATGGCGGAGCGGAGCGCTCAACATCGATATCCCGGTCATCGTGTCCAACCACGACGACCTGCGACCGATGGCGAAGATGTACGGCATCCCGTTCGTCGTCATCCCGGTGACCGCGGAGACCAAGATCGACGCGGAGATCCGCCTGCGTGAGGTCATCGCCGAGCACGACATCGATCTCGTCGTCCTCGCCCGCTACATGCAGATCCTCTCCGACGACCTCTCCCGCGACCTCTCCGGTCGGGTCATCAACATCCATCACTCCTTCCTCCCGTCGTTCAAGGGGGCCAAGCCGTACCACCAGGCCTACAACCGCGGGGTGAAGCTCACCGGGGCGACGGCGCACTACGTCACCGCCGACCTCGACGAGGGCCCGATCATCGAGCAGGACGTGGTGCGGGTGGACCACCGGATGACTCCGGACGACCTCATCCGGGCCGGCCAGGAGTGCGAGTCGCGGGTCCTGGCGCGTGCGGTGAAGTGGCACTCGGAGAACCGCGTGCTGCTCAACGGCGAGCGGACCGTCGTCTTCAGCTGAGGTACCTGCTGACTCTTCCGGCGCAATCCGTCTGCCGCGGGCGTGGGCATCGCCGGCTGCCTCGACGTTGTGGATAACCCACGGGGTCGTCGTCGGGGATCGCCCAGGATGGGGCGATGACAACAGATTCCGACTTCGTTCCCGATCCGCTCGACTCCGAGGATGATGCGGCGGGTGTCGTCCGCGCCGTGCTCTCACTCGACGACATCGCGGGCGGATGCGTCCTCTTCCTGCTCTGCGACGGGGATCGACGACCAGTGCTGCCGATCGTCGTCTCCGACGTCCCGCCCACCGCTCCTCCCGTGGAGACCCTCGAGCACTGGATGGTGCACCTGGGGCAGCAGGAGCGCGAAGGGGTCACCCCGTCCCTCGTTTTTGCGAGGGCGCGGCCGGGGCAGAGCTTCGTCCTCGACCACGACCGCGAGTGGCACGCCGCCATCGTCCGTGGTGCCGCAGCGGCGGGGATGCCGCTCATCGCAGCCTTCGTCGTGACGCCGCACGCCGTCATCCCGTTCCCCGCGCCCATGGCTGCGTGAGCGCAGGCCGGTCTGTTGCCTCTGGGTTTGTTGCGACTGGGTTTGTTGCGACTGGGTTTGTTGCCATCGGGTTCGTTGCCATTGGAGCAGTCGTCCGGGGCGTGGAGCCGGTCAGGACCAGCGCGGGCGTGATGCGAGACTAGGGCGCATGGCGCGACGCACCAAGAATCCCAAGGCGACGATCATCTCGATGGCCAACCAGAAGGGGGGAGTCGCCAAGACGACCTCCGTGGCCTCCCTCGGTGCCGCCTTCGCAGAGGCGGGCAAGCGTGTGCTGCTCGTGGACCTCGACCCGCAGGCGTGCCTCACCTTCAGCCTCGGCATCGACCCCGACGCCGTCGAGGTCTCGATCAATGAGGTCGTCCTCGGACGGGCCGAGATGTCGGAGGCCGTCATCGCGACCCAGGACGGCGTCGATCTCGTCCCGAGCACGATCGATCTCGCCGGGGCGGAGGCCCAGCTCCTGCCCCGCCCGGGCCGAGAGTATGTGCTGGCCGGCGCCCTCGACGACGTCGCCAAGGACTACGACATCATCCTGCTCGACTGCTCGCCCACGCTGGGGGTGCTCACCCTCAATGCACTCACCGCGAGCGCGGGACTGATCATCCCCATGCCGGCGGAGATGCTCAGCCACCGTGGCGTCGGTCAGCTCCTCGACACGGTCAAGGACGTCCGCAGGATCCTCAACAAGAAGCTCAAGATCATCGGGATCCTCGCGACGATGTACGACGGACGCTCCAACCACTCGCGCGAGGTGCTCGCCGACGTGGGCCAGCGCTACTCCCTCGATGTCATCGAGCCGCCGATCCCGCGGACCGTCAGGTTCGCCGAGGCCCCCGCCGTGGGCCGCTCGATCCTCAGCTCGAGCCGCACGTCGAAGGGCGCCCAGGCCTACCGCGACGCAGCCGCGGACATCCTGACGCGGATCTGACCCGCACCGACCATCGGGTTCCCGCGCCCTGCGTTCGTACCCGACCCCGCCCATACGCAACCCATCGGAGAACGACATGACGACTGTGACCCGCGCGCTGGCCGTGCCCTCGGCCTCGGCTCACTTCGAGCCTGTGACAATCGAGCGTCGTGCCCTGCGCGACCACGACATCCGCATCGACATCGCCTACGCCGGCATCTGCCACAGCGACATCCACCAGGTGCGCGAGGAATGGGGCCCGGCAGTCTTTCCGATGGTCCCCGGTCACGAGATCGCAGGCGTGGTCAGCGAGGTCGGGAGCGCCGTCACCCGCCACAAGGTCGGCGACCGGGTGGGGGTCGGCTGCATGGTCGACTCCTGCGGCCAGTGTGAGCAGTGCCTGGCCGGCCATGAGAACTTCTGCCAGGTCAAGACGGTGTGGACCTACAACGACACCTACCCCGACGGCGAGATCACTCAGGGCGGCTACAGCCAGCAGATCGTCGTCGCGGAGGACTTCGCGGTGAAGATCCCCGACTCGATGGAACTGGACGTCGCCGCACCGCTGCTGTGCGCCGGCGTCACCGTGTACAACCCACTGAAGCGGTGGGGCGCCGGCCCGGGTAAGAAGGTCGCCGTCGTGGGGATGGGCGGACTCGGTCACATGGCCGTCAAGATCGCGGCCGCGATGGGTTCGGAGGTGACTGTCCTCTCCCAGACGACATCCAAGGAGGCCGATGGCCGGGCCTTCGGCGCGGTCGACTACCGGGCGACGGCGGACGGCTCGGTGTACTCGGAGCTGCGCGGGACCTTCGACCTCGTCATCAACACGGTGAGCGCGGACGTGCCCCTGGACCGCTTCCTGCGGATGCTGCGTCCGTTCGGCGCCGTCGTCAACGTCGGGCTGCCGACCAACCCGCAGCAGGTCCGGATCGGTTCGCTCACCAGCGGCGACAAGGTGCTCACCGGCTCGAACATCGGCGGCATCCCGATCACCCAGGAGATGCTCGACTTCTGCGGTGAGCACGGCATCGCCGCAACCGTCGAGACCATCTCGGCGGACGAGGTCGACAAGGCCTACGACCGGGTCGTCAACTCCGATGTGCGGTACCGCTTCGTCATCGACGTGAGCACCATCCCGGCGACCTAGGCGACGCAGTGACCCTCGCGCGAAACCGGGCTGGCCGGGTGAGCCCGGTCGGCTCAGCCGTCCGGACTTCCTGCCGGGTTGGTGTCCACTGTCGCGGACGTATCGGATGAGCCCGCTCGGGCTCAGCCGTCGGCGGCCTGCGGGGTGTTGCCCCCGCGCGTGCGACGGCGACTCCGCGAGCGCGATCGCCGCTGAGTGCCGTCCGCAGCCGGAGCGCTCGAACCCTCTGAGCCGGGCGCATTGTCCCGGCGGGTCCGCTCACCGTCGCGGCTGCGGCCTCGGCCGCCTGAGCGGTCGCCGGAGCCGCCGGCGCGACCACGACCACCCTCACCACGACGACCACGACCACCCTCACCACGACCACCCTCACCACGGCCACCCTCACCACGACCACCCTGACCACGACCACCCTGACCTCCGGGGGGTCGCCGCCCGCTGGACTTGCCGGTCTCACCGAGATCCTCGATCACCTCGGCGTCCAGGCCGGCGCGGGTCTGCGCCGACTTCGGCAGCCGACCCTTGGTGCCCGCGGGGATGTTGAGGTCCTCGTAGAGGTGCGGGGAGGACGAGTACGTCTCCTGCGGGTCCGGGATCCCCAGGTCTAGCGCCTTGTTGATGAGGCCCCAGCGGGGCAGGTCGTCCCAGTCGACGAAGGTGATCGCCGTGCCCGTGTTGCCGGCGCGACCGGTCCGGCCGATGCGGTGGAGGTAGGTCTTGTCGTCCTCGGGGCACTGGAAGTTGATGACGTGGGTGACGTTCTCGACGTCGATGCCCCGGGCGGCGACGTCGGTCGCGACGAGGATGTCGACCTTGCCGGAGCGGAACGCGCGCAGCGCCTGCTCACGGGCCCCCTGGCCCAGGTCGCCGTGGATGGCCGCCGCCGCGAAGCCACGCTCGACGAGATCGTCGGCGACCTTCGCCGCCGTGCGCTTGGTGCGGCTGAAGATGATGGTCAGGCCCCGGCCCTCCGCCTGGAGGATGCGCGCGAGCATCTCGACCTTGTCCATCGCGTGCGCGCGGTAGGCGAACTGGGTGATGGCCTTGACGGTCGCGCTGTCGCTCTCGCCCTCCTCGGCCATCGCGCGGATGTGCGTCGGCTGGCGCATGTAGCGACGCGCGAGCGCGACGACCGGCCCGGGCATCGTTGCCGAGAAGAGCATCGTCTGGCGCGACGCCGGCGTGAGGGCGAGGATCTTCTCGACGTCCGGCAGGAAGCCGAGGTCGAGCATCTCGTCGGCCTCGTCGAGGACGAGGGTCTTAACCGAGGAGAGGTTGAGGTGCCCCTGCTTCGCCAGGTCGATGAGGCGTCCGGGTGTCCCGACGACGACTTCGACCCCTCGCTTGAGGGCCTCGATCTGCGGCTCGTAGGCGCGGCCGCCGTAGACGGTCAGCACGCGGATGCCGCGACGACGACCGGCCTTCTCGAGGTCGCCGGCGACCTGGATGGCCAGCTCCCTGGTGGGGGCGACGGCGAGGGCCTGCGGCCGACCGGCGTAGCTGATCGAGGCGAACTCCGGGTCGTTCGGCGAGACGATCCGGTCGAGCATCGGCACACCGAAGCCGAGCGTCTTACCGGTTCCGGTCTTGGCCTGACCGATGATGTCGTGCCCGCCCAGGGCGACCGGCAGGGTCATCGCCTGGATGGGGAAGGGGGAATGGATGCCGGCGTCGGCGAGCGAGTCGACAATGTCTTGGTGGACGCCGAAATCGGCGAAGGACTGGGTGCTCATCTGCGTGAGTTCTGTTCTCTCTGATCACGACGTATGCGGCACTCACCACACACATCACGGCACGGCCGGAGTCGCGGGAGCGATCCGGGAACTGGGCCGATCGGAGGAAGTCTTTGTCGGGGACGGGTCCCATCGAGGGTTCGTCCCGCTGGTGGTCACACAGGCTTTTCCGCGTTCTTCGTCAGGTTCGCTGTATGCCGACCGGGCACCGGTATCGGGCTCAAGTCTAGCGGCCGCACACCGACACCCGGTCCACATCGGTTCACGCGGCGCGCTGCGCTGCGTCGTCCGCCCCCGTCGGCCGCACTATTCTCGCGGGTGTGAGTGACGCATACCCCGTCCCTGGCGAGCCCGTCGTCGACCAGCCTGCCGCCGGCCCGCACACCGTCGAGAGCCAGGTCGGCGAGGGCCCTGCGGACGGCGACCTGGACGCCGCCTATGTCGCAGGTGCGGTGGACCTGCTCGGTGTCCTGGGCTACGAGGAGCTCACGACGTTCCAGTCGCTCTCGGCCCACGCGTTCTGCGCGCCGGACCTCACGTCGCGAGTCGCCCTGTGCCGGTACGCCGCAGCCGACTTCGACCACATCCGTCTCATCGAGGCGCGCCTCACCGAGCTGGGCGCGACCCTGGAGGAGGCGATGGCCCCGTTCGCCGCCGCCATCGACGAGCTCAACGACCGCACCCGCTCGGAGACCTGGCTCGAGGGCCTGGTCAAGGCCGTCGTGACCGACGGGATCCTTGCTGACTTCTACGGCGAGCTGGCCGGCCTCGTGGACCCGCGCACCCGTGCGGTCGTCGAGGCGATCGGTGCCGACGTCGCCATGCGGGACTACCTCATCGGTGTCGTCACCGACCACGTGCGCCCCGAGACGCCGGAGGCGAGTCGGCTGTCCCTGTGGGGTCGGCGGCTCGTCGGCGAGACCCTCACCCAGGCCCAGCAGGTCCTTGCCGACCGGGACGCGATGGGCGACCTACTGATCGGGACCGTCGAGCGGCCCGGCGCCGACCTGGGTGAGATCGGTGCCATCCTGCGCCGCGTCACCGAACGGCACGCCGAGCGCATGGCCAGGATGGGCCTGACGGCCTGAGCACATGCGCGCGGTGGTCGCGTCAGACCTGCCGCTTCCCGGTGAGGACGCCGTACAGGACGATGAGGACAGCCGCGGCCACGACCCCGGTGAAGAAGGGGATCCACTCGAAGCCGTCGGACCCTTCGTAGCCGAAACGGTACGCCAGCCAGCTGCCCACCAGGGAGCCCAGGATCCCGAGGATCACCGTGACGAGCAGCGAGATGCTCTGCCGCCCGGGCAGCAGGAGCCGGGCCAGCCCACCGATGACGGCGCCTAGGACGATGGCGGTGAGGACGGTCCACAACATGTCGGCTCCCAAGCGGTCGGGCCGTGCGGTCGTCTGCCGCGCGGTGGAGGGCTGGATCAGAGGGGCTGGATCAGGGTTCGGCTGAGTGGGCTGGCTGAGAAGTGGGCTGGATCAGCGGGGGACTGGGACGGTGCCGAAGCCGACGCGTCCGACCTCGGACTCGCCGACCTGGACATACGCCAGCACTGCGGACGGCACGTAGATCTCGCGGCCCTTGTTGTCGGTGAGGGTGAGCATCCCCTGCGGGTCGGCCAGGGCCTTGCGGACCGCGGCGCCCACCTCCTCCATCGTCTGGTCGGTCTCGATGCTCAGCTCACGAGCGACGTTCTGGACGCCGATCTTGACCTCCACGGGTGACTTCCTTTCGTTCGGCACGACTGGGCGCTGGGAACGGAGCGGCGCGACGGCGCCGCCCGGTGAACCCGGCTGACTGCTGCCAAGGCTAACCCGCGCGGTGGACCGATTCTTCCCGGATGTCCACGGACCCGGGCTGCTCGTCGCCTGTGTGAGATGTGCCGGGACGGGGCGCGGCGGCGTGCGGCCTGTCGCCGTCCCTGTCGTCCGCGCTGTCGGCGTCCGCGCTGTCGGCGTCCGCGCCATCGACCTCGGTGCCGCCGGTCGGGAAGCCGGTCACCCCGCGCCAGGCCAGACCGCCGACGAGGGCAGCCGCCTCGGCCCGCGGCACGGGGGTGCCCTGGGCCAGCCAGTGCCGGGCCGAGACCTGGGCAAGGCCGGCCAACGAGGCGGCCATGAGAAGGGCCTGGTCGTCGCTCAGTCCGCCGGAGGTGTCCCGCACGATGGCGTCGGCGATCGCCTCGGTCGCTGCCCGGGTGACGGCATCGATGCGCTGGCGGACCTGGGGCTCACTCGTGAGGTCCGACTCGAAGACCATGCGGAAGGCTCCGTCATCCTGCGCCACGAAGTCGAAGTAGGCGGCAATCGTTGCGAAGACCCGCGACCGGGGTGAACCCTTCGCCTCGAGCGCGGTCCGGACGAGCTGCTCGAGGGTCGAGCAGTGCGTGTCCAGCAGGGCCAGGTAGAGGTCGAGCTTGCCGGGGAAGTGCTGGTAGAGAACAGGTTTGGACACGCCCGCCCGCTCGGCGATGTCGTCCATGGCGGCGGCGTGATAGCCGGCGGAGGCGAAGACGGACTGAGCCGCATCGAGCAGCTGCGCACGGCGGACCGAGCGCGGCAGGCGCTGCCCCCTCGAGCTCCCTGGCGCCTGGGTCATCCTCGTCCTCTCCGTGCCGATGGCTCACCTGCGGAATCGCGGGCTCGGGGCAACTCTAGGCGCTGCGCCGATCTTGCGGCGGGTGGCTATCGTGCAGGGTATGCGCTTCGCACCCCTCGTCGAGCCCGCGCCGGCCCTGAGCCCGGCCGAGCGCCGCAGGTATGCGCGGCACACCCGACTCGTCGAGCTGGGCGAGGTGGGACAACGCAGACTCGCGGCGGCCCGCGTCCTCGTCGTGGGGGCCGGTGGCCTCGGTTCCCCGTCGCTGACCTATCTCGCTGCGGCCGGTGTCGGGACGATCGGGATCGTCGACGACGATGTCGTGGAGGTCTCGAACCTGCACCGTCAGCCGCTGCACGGCGAGTCCGACCTCGACAGGCCGAAGGTCGAGTCCGCAGCGCAGCGCCTGTACGAGATCAACCCGCACGTCCGGGTCGTCACCCACCAGGAGCGGTTCTCGGCGACGAGCGCGCCCGAGCTGCTCGACGCATACGATCTCGTCGTCGACGGGGCCGACAACTTCGCGACCCGCTACCTCGTCACGGATGCCTGCGCTCTCGCAGGCAAGCCGCACGTGTGGGCGTCGATCAACACGTTCGCGGGGCAGCTGAGTGTGTGGTGGGCCGGTCACGGTCCGTGCTACCGCTGCGTGTTCCCCGACCCGCCGCCACCGGGCTCGGTGGCATCGTGCGCAGAGGCGGGCGTCCTCGGCGTCCTTCCCGGGGTGCTGGGGTCCCTGCAGGCGGCGGAGGTGATCAAGCTCATCACCGGCATCGGTGACCCCGCGGTGGGGCGCATCGTCCTGCACGACGCCCTTGCCGGCACCTGGGACGAGGTGCCCGTGCGGGCCCGTCCTGACTGCGCGCTGTGCGGAGAGACGCCGACGATCACGGCAGTGGAGGACCCGGAGGCGCCGCCGGCGGTCCCGCAGGTCGAGGTGGCCGAGCTGAGGGACCTCCTCGGATCCGATGAAGCCGCAGGGCAGGGTCTCGTCGTGCTGGACGTCCGCGAGGAGAGCGAGTTCGTGGAGGGTCGGATCCTGCCGTCCGTCCACGTGCCAGTCCAGCAGCTCCTCGCCGGCGCGGCGGACGCCGAGGTCGGCTCCTGGCTCGCGGCGGGGAACGAGGTCGTCGTGTACTGCCGGGGCGGTGTGCGCAGCGATCAGGCGGTCGCCTACCTGCAGCGGCGGGGGTTGGACTCCGCGCGCTCGCTGACCGGCGGGATCATCGCCTGGAGCGCGCAGGGCGACTGACCGGCCGGGCTCGCTGCGCCCGAGGGGGCAGGCGGCACCTGTGTCGGTCGGCCGTGATGGGATCGGAACATGCCGGTCCAGGTCCACCCGACGCTCCGCGTCCCCACCGACGAGCAGCGCGCCGCGATCGATCATCGCGGCGGCGCCCTGCGCGTCCTCGGCGCGCCGCGGACCGGGAAGACGGAGACCGCCGTCGCCATCGTCCTGGACCGGGTGCGCCGTCAGGAGCTGACCACCGACCAGGTGCTCCTGCTGGCCGGCACCCGCGAGGCCGCGGCCGGACTGCGTCGCCGCATCATGGTCGAGCTCGGCGGCACTGCCACCACGCCCGTAGCACGCACCGCATCGTCTCTGGCGTTCGGCATCCTGCGGCAGCGCGCCGGCCTCCTCGGGGATCCGCCCCCGCGGCTGCTCAACGGTCCGGAGCAGGACGTCGTCATCCGTGACCTTCTCGCCGGGCACGCGAGCGGTGAGGTCGAGGGGCCGGCGTGGCCGGACCGGGTCGTCGGTGCCCTGGGCACCCGCGCCTTCCGCGCCGAGTTGCGCGACCTGCTCATGCGTGCGGTCGAGAACGACCTCGGGGCCGCCGACCTGCTGGAGCTCGCCGAGCGGTACGAGGTGCCCGAGTGGGCCGCGTGTGCCGACCTGCTCGAGGAGTACGACCGGGTCACCGCCCTGGCCACCCCGGGTGCCTACGACCCCGCCTGGATCGTCGCTGCCGCAGCCCAGGCCATCGCTGAGGACCCGGCGCTCGCCTCGGCCGTGCGCGGCGAGCTGCGGCTCATCGTCGTGGACGACGCCCAGGAGCTGACGGCCGGATCTGCCCGTCTGCTGGCGACGATCGCGGCCATTCCCTCGCCGGCCCCGCTGGACATCGTCCTCCTCGGCGACCCCGACACCTCGGTGCAGTCGTTCCGAGGGGCCGATCCCGGAATCCTCGGTGGGGCATCCGGGGCGCCCGTGGATTGGACCGCCCTGTCCCGCACGGGGGTGGCTCGGACGATCCGGCTGCGCACCGCATACCGACCCGGCAGCCTGATCGCGGCTGCCCGCCGGGTCGCGGACGCGATCGGCGCCGCGGGCGGGACCGATCACCGCTCGGTGGACCCTGCACCGGGTCTGGGTGAGGGTTCGCTCGAGACGCACCTGCTGCGCACCCCCTCCGCGGAGGCGGCCTACATCGCCTCACGGGTGCGTGACGCCGTGCTGCACGAGGGTCGCCGGTGGTCGGACATCGCTGTCATCGTCCGTGGGCGCCGGCGCAGTGAGGCGATCAGACGGGCCCTGACCCGTGCGGACGTTCCCGTCGCGGCCGATACCGCCGAGCTGCCGGTGCGCGATGAGCCGGCCGTCCGCCCACTGCTCCAGCTGCTCGGGGCGGTGCTCGACGGCGGTAGCGGGGCGCCGGACGGCGGGCTCACTCCCGAGCTGGTCGTCGAGCTCCTCTCGTCGCGGGTCGGGGGGACGGACGCGGTGCAGCTGCGTCGGCTCCGCCGACAGCTGCGACAGATCGAGCTCGGGCAGGGGGGTGGACGGCCGAGTGACGAGCTGCTCGTCGAGGCCGTCCGGTTCCCGCTCGTCCTTCAGGAGATCGGGGCGGAGGCCGCCGGGGCACGCCGGATCGCCGCCGCGTATGCGGCCGGCCTGTCCGCGGTGAGCGTCGCCGATGAGGACGGTGGCCGGGTGCGCAGACCCGGCGTCCTCGTCGAGAACCTCCTGTGGGCGATGTGGTCGGCGCTCGGCGTGGCCGACCGCTGGCGGTCGCAGGCACTCTCCGGAGGTGCGACTGGAGCGCGGGCGGATCGGGACCTCGATGCCGTGCTCGCCCTCTTCGATGCCGCGGCCCGATTCTCCGATCGTCTCGTCCACGCCGACCCAGGTGCCTTCCTCGCCCACATCGACTCCCAGGAGGTTCCGGGCGACACCATCGCCCAGCGTTCCCCGGTCGGTGACGCGGTGACCGTCCTCACCCCGGCCGGCGCCGCCGGGCGGGCGTGGCCCCTGGTGTTCGTCGCCGGTGTCCAGGAGGGGGTCTGGCCGGACACCCGCCTGCGCGGCATGCTCCTGCGCAGCTCCGAGCTCGTCGACCGGCTCCGTGGGCGACCATGGTCATGGCGCTCGGCCGTCACCGCCGTCCGGCACGACGAGTCCCGATTGTTCTACGTCGCGGCCAGTCGGGCGACCGAGGCTCTCGTCGTCACGGCGGTCCGGGACGAGACCGAGCTGCCTTCCGCCTACCTCGACATCATCGACGGGACGGGTGGGTTGGGCGAGCGGGAGCTCACCGAGGTGACCCGTCCCACGACCTCCCGAGAGCTGGTCGCCTGGCTCCGGCGCTCCCTCCTGGAGCAGCCGGCCCTCACCGAGGCCTCTGTCGGCAGCGGAGCGGTCGCCCGCGACCTGGACCGAGCGGCTTCCAGGCGGACCGGTGGGGACGTGGCGCCCGCCCGGTCTGCTGTGGCGGCCTTGGCCCGCTTGGCCCAGGCCGGGGTGCCGGGTGCCCACCCCGAGCAGTGGTGGGCTCGACGGCAGACGACGAGCACCCGCCCGCTCGCTGCAGCCGACGTGCCCGTGGACGTCTCGCCGTCGCGCATCCAGGCCTTCCACGACTGTCCTCTCCAGTGGCTCCTGACGAGCCGTGGGGGTTTCGGTCCACCCATCGGGTCCTCTGCCCTTGGGACACTCATCCACGACATCGCCCGGGATCTCGGGGACGCCCCCGCGGAGGAGCTCATCGCCGAGGTCGATGCGCGCTGGTCACGGCTCGGCCTGCCAGAAGGATGGGTGAGCGATCGGACGCGTGCGACAGCCCACGACATGATGCGGCGCCTGGCTGCCTACTTCGAGCAGGCCGCCGCCGAGGGGTGGACACGGCTCGGCGCGGAGGTCTCCATGCGCGTCGCCCTGGACCGGGCCCTGCTCCGGGGGCAGGTCGACCGCATCGAGGCGGGTCCGGACGGTGCGGTCCGCATCATCGACTACAAGACCGGTTCCAGCGCCCCCGCCAAGGGCGACATCCCCCGACACGCCCAGCTCGGCGCCTATCAGGTGGCTTTCGTCGAGGGCGCGTTCTCCGAGCACCTCGAGGACCTCGGTAAGACCGCGGGCATCCATATGGGCGCTGGCACCGGCACTGGTGTCGAAACCGACGCCGGCACCGAGGTCGGCAGTGAGGTCGGCGCTGAACCCGGCCGACGGGGCGAGGCGGGGGCGGTCTCCGCCGGGGCGGCGCTTCTCCACATCGGCAAGGCCGGGGGCAAGAGCTTCCGCCTGGACCTCCAGGCTCCGCTGGACTCGGATGACGACCCGCGCTGGGCGCACGACCTCATCGGGAGCACCGCCACCGGGATGGCGGGTGCGACCTTCGACGCCCTCCCTGAGGACCGTCGCTGCGAACGGTGCCCGGTGCGCCGGACCTGCCCCGCCCACCCTGAAGGAGCACCGTTGGCATGACGAGCTCGATCACCGACGAGCCGGTGAGGACATCCCTCGCCGAGGGCGGCGCCACGGTCATGTACTCAGCCGTCGAGGTGGCGCGTGCACTGGGCCTGCCACATGAGCCGACGCCGGAGCAGGCGGCCGTCATCGAGGCGCCGCTGGCGCCGATGCTGGTCGTCGCCGGTGCGGGCTCCGGGAAGACCGAGACGATGGCGGCGCGGGTCGTGTGGCTCGTCGCCAACGGCCTCGTCACCCCGGAGCAGGTGCTGGGCCTGACCTTCACCCGCAAGGCTGCGAGCGAGCTCTCGGCGCGGGTGCAGCGCCGGCTCCAGACGCTCGACGAGGTCGGCCTCATTCCCCCAAGGTCCAACGGCATTCCCCCGGGGGCGGACGACGTCTCATCGCCGCACTCACCCAAGGGGGAGGTGCGACGGCTGCCCGCAGATCCCTTCGCGGGTCGGCCGACGATCTCGACATACCACTCCTATGCCGGATCCATCGTGTCCGACTTCGGGGTGCGCCTGGGGGTGGAGCCGACCGCCCGACTGCTCACGGAGGCAGCCACGTGGCAGCTCGCCTACGAGGCGGCGGTCCGCTTCGACGGCGACGTCAGCGACTTCGACAAGACCGAGGGGTCGCTCACCAGTGCCACCCTCAACCTCGCGGGCGAGCTGGCCGAGCACCTCGTCGACCTGACCGCTGTCGACGACTACCTGGCGAGCTGCATCACGACCCTCGAGGCCATCCCTCTCGTCGTCGACGGCAAGCGCAAGCAGCTGCCGGGCGGCATGAAGGATGCCATTGCATCGATGCGTGCTCGACGGGTCGCCGTCCAGGTCGCGCGTCGGTACGCCCAGCTCAAGGCCTCACGGGACGCCATGGACTTCGCCGACCAGATCGCCGTGGCAGCACGCCTGGCAAGCGAGTTCGCGGACATCGCGGCGATCGAGCAGCAGCGCTACCGCGTCGTCCTGCTCGACGAGTTCCAGGACACCTCGCATGCCCAGCTCCAGCTGCTGAGGTCGCTGTTCTCCGGGACCGCGGTGACCGCTGTCGGCGACCCGCACCAGTCGATCTACGGCTGGCGTGGGGCGTCGGCGACCACGCTGTCCGCCTTCCGCGACGCCTTCTCGACAGGCGGGGATCCGGCCACGGTCCTGCCGCTGGCGACCAGCTGGCGCAACTCGCAGCGGGTGCTCGGCACCGCCAACTCCGTCGCGGAGCCACTGCGGACACGGCTCGCGGTCCCGGTCGAGCGGCTGGCGCAGCGCCCAGACGCACCGGAGGGCCGGGTCTTCGCGGCGCGCTACCTCACCGATCGCGACGAGGCCGACGCCGTCGCGACCTGGCTCAAGGACCGGGGCGCAGGGACCGAAGCGGTGAGTGCGGCCGTCCTGTGCCGCAAGCGCAGCCAGTTCCGCCCCGTCATGGAGGCCCTGGAGGCGCGGGGAGTGCCGTTCGAGGTGGTGGGTCTGGGCGGACTGCTGCTCACTCCCGAGGTCGAGGATGTCGTCGCCCTCCTCAGCGTGGTCGACGACCCCACCCGGGGCGACCACCTCATGCGGCTGCTCCTGGGCCCCATCGTGCGGCTGGGCGCAGCCGATCTGGATGGCTTGTGGACCTATGCCCGCGAACGGCAACGGATCCATGCCCCGCGCGACGGGGAGGCGGTCAAGGACCAGGCGCTCGATGTCGTCGACACCGCGACCCTTGCCGAGGCACTCGAGGACCTCCCACGGCCGGGATGGACCGGCCCGCGTGGACAGACCATCTCCCGCACCGCGCTGGAGCGGCTCGCGGTCCTCGCCGGGATGATCCGGGAGATGCGGTCGCTGGCAGCGGCTCCTCTCCCGGACCTCATCGCCGCTGCGGAGCAGGTCCTCGGTCTCGACATCGAGGTGGCGGCCCGACCTGGCTACTACCTCTCGGCGGCCAGAGCCCATCTCGATGCCTTCGTCGACGTCGCTGCCGAGTTCAGCGCCAGCGCCGACCGGGTGAGCCTAGGCGCCTTCCTCGCGTGGCTCGAGGCCGCAGAGCACCACGAGCGCGGCCTCGAGACCCGTGCCTCGGACAGCGCAGCGGGACCGGTCTCCATCATGACGATCCACGCCGCGAAGGGCCTGGAGTGGGACGTTGTCGCCGTGCCCGGTCTCGTCGAGGCGACCTTCCCGACCCATCGCAGCCAGCCGTCAGGGAAGTCGGGTCGCTGGACGATCGGTTCGCAGACGGGCAAAGGGTGGCTCGGCTCTGTGACCGAGGCCGGGATCCCGCATGCCCTCCGAGGGGACCGGGCCGGTCTGCCCGACCTCGACTGGAGATCACTGCGGGACTCGGTGGAGGCGGCGAACGCGTGGCAGGAGTTCTGCGAGGCAATGGGAGAGCACGCAATGGAGGAGGAGCGACGCCTCGCCTACGTCGCCTTCACCCGCGCCAAGGAGCAGCTCCTGCTCACCTGCTCCGTGTGGGGCCCACAGAAGAGTCCGCGAGTGACCTCCCGGTTCCTCGTCGATGCCCTCGCTGGTGCCGGTCTGCTCGAGGCGGACCCCGAAGAACGGTGGCGGCGACTGGACGAGGGTCGGCTGCCGTTGGGTGCCGCGGACGCCGGTGTCACGGTGCTGCGCTGGGAGCCGATGCCGCCGGTCGAGGAATTCGTGAAGCCGGAGAGGACCTCGGAGCGTGCGGCGGTGTGGCCGGTGGAGGGGCCCAGCGAGTCGGCTGCGTACGAGCGCCGGGAGCTGGCCGCAGCAGCGATCGTGCAGGCGATGGCGGCAGAGCCGTGGCAGGGCGTTGCCCCCGATGACGAGACCCGGGTCCTGACCGAGCGGATCCTGAGGCAGCAGACCCAGGAGCGGCGACCCTCCGAGCAGTTGCCCGCACTCGAGGCCATCTCCGCCTCCAACGTCGTCGCAGCCGCCCGTTCACCCCAGGCGTTCGCGGCTTCGCTGCGCCGTCCGATGCCGACCGCGCCGAATCCCGCTGCCCGTCGAGGCACCCGCTTCCACGCATTCGTGGAGCAGCACTTCGGTCGCGCAGCGATGCTCGACTGGGACGAGCTCCCAGGCAGCGCCGACGCCGAGGACCACGGCGGCGAGGAGGCGGCTCTGGCCACGATGAAGGCGCACTTCCTCGCCAGCGAGTGGGCCGACCGCGCCCCGGTGGCCATCGAGACCCCGGTCGAGACCGTCCTGCCCACCGTGCACGGGCCAGTGGCGGTCCGGGGCCGGATCGACGCCGTCTTCGAGCGTCCGGGCGGTGGCGTGACGATCGTGGACTGGAAGTCGGGCGCCCCCGGCGCGGAGGGGGATCTCGCGGCGCGGGCGGTTCAGCTCGGCGTCTACGCCCTGGCTTGGGAGCGGATCCACCGACTCGCCCCTGGCTCGGTGGACGTGGCGTTCTACTTCGCTGCCACAGGCGAGACGGTCCGTCCGCCCCTGCCCACCCAGGAGCAGATCGTCCATGTGCTCGACTCCATCCAGGCACAGCACTCCCGCTAGCGCCCCGAAGGTCTGGCCCGCACCCGCGAGGTGACAGATGGACAGGGCCCAGCCGAGAAGCATGCGGCTCGAGCCGAGCGCGGGTTCAGCGGGACTTGGATCCGTCCTGCTCAGACCCGTCCCCTTCAGACCCGTCCTCGCCCGGGGGCTCGGCATCGCCGTGCTCCTGAGGCTCAGCGCGCTCATGCTCAGGAGACTCGTCATCAGCGCTCTCATGGTCATGGCGCTCGTCGTCGTGGGACTCGTCGCTGCCGGCGTCCCCGCTGCCCTCGTGCTCGCTGCCCGTCTCCCCGCTGCCCTCGTGCTCGATGACGTCGTGCTCGATGACATCGATGACATCCGTGGCGTCACCGTGAGAATCAGGCTGGTCAGCGGGCTCGCGCGAGCCACCGGGCCCGGGAGCCTCGTCCGGATCAGCTCCGTCCGGATCACCGGCTCCACCCGAGTGCTCGTCGTCCTCGAAGCCCAGCTGCGCCGGAGTGATCTCCGAAGTGGCGAGGTCGTCGTCGGGGTCATCGTGGGCGCGTTCTCCCGCCGTCGGCTTGTCAGCCGACTGCTCCGTACCCACCTGCTCACCGCCAAGGGGGTCGCCTCCGGCCTGACCGCCCCCCTGCACCTCGCGTGGCGCGGGAGGGGGCGCATACTCGGAGACCGGCGTGGCCGGCACGATGCGCAGGCGCTTCGCCAGGCGCTCGTCGTGCACCGCGTCGTCCAGCCGCCGCAGGCGAGCGGTGAGCGCCTCGGTGACGACGTCGTCGCGGTTGGACACTGCCCGCATGAGCTGACCGAGCAGCTCGAGCTCGCTGGCCAATCGGGCCCTGGCCAGGAGATGAGGGTCGGGACGCTCGACGCGCACCTGCGCATACGCATGGAAGACGGAGTCGACGACCTCGGCACGGGTGGAGGCGACTAGAGCGGCGAAGTCGTCAGCTGGGTCGGCGATCTTCGCCGACTCCCAGCCGATGACCCCTCGGATCGTCGCCTTCGTGGTGTCGGCGCGGTCCGGGAAGGTGACGAGTACGTTGCCGCCGTGCAGCGCCCCGTGGACCGGGGTGGGGGCGAACCTCCACAGCCGCACGTCGTCGAGCGCCTCCTCCCACCGCGCCAGCAGCCCGGCGGGTACGCGACCGGTGGCCGCGCCCCGGTCGATCTCTGCGAGGTGCCGCTTGCGGTAGGACTCGGCGTCGTAGGCCGGCAGACCCGCCTCGTCGTAGAGGGCGCGGTCGATGTTGTGGATCATGGCGATGACCCGGCCCAGCTCAGCGGTCAGCGGGTGACCGGGGTGCAGGGCCGCGAGGTCGATCGGCTCGCCGGGGATGTAGGAGTGGACCGAGGCCCGCCCGATCCCCGGGATCGGCGCGAAGCCCTTGGCCGCCGGGACCGCGAAGGGCACGCGGCGCACGAGGAGGCCGAGCATGGCGAGGGATGCGTCCATCCGGGCTGCGTCGACCTCGCTGCGCGGAGCCCGGATGACCCAGCGTCGCTGCTGACTGTCCTGGATGAACGCGACGTCGAAGTGCTCCTCCTCGCCGAGGAAGACCTGTTGCACGGCAATCGGGTCCAGGCCGGGCACAGCGGCACTGGCGAGCGCGGCAAGACGGAGGGACTGGTCCACGGATCCCACCGTATGCGTTCGGTCGCCTTGTTCGGGTGAGGCACACGGAGGGTTCGGGAGGGAACGGATCGTTCGGGCTGGATCCGTGGACGCTCGCTACGCTCCCGCCTATGAGACGACTCGCGGCCGTGACCTTCGCCGACGGCGTCCTCGACCGGGCCGCGCACCGGCGCACCGACCCTGACCTCATCCCGAGCCTGGTCGCGGATCCGACCACGTCGGTCATCGAGGCGACCGAGCAGGGCTTCGCCGTCACCGACGACGGGCGGCTCTCCGTCCGGGCGCCGCGGCCGTCGGACGCCGATGCCGAGCTGGTCGTCTTCCTCGGCGAGGCCGCGCCAGAGGGGTCGGACAGCGACGAGGAGAGCCACGCATACCTCCTCGTCGTGCCCCGCGGGGCCGAGCCCCCGCCGCGTGGGCTCGGGCTGCGCGAGCTCATCAGCGGCCTGGACAGGACGACGGCCGCGATCGCCGCGACGGCGCAGGGCCTCGTGAACTGGCACCGGACCCACCCGCGGTGCAGCCTCTGCGGCGAGCCGACCGTGCCCGATCTCGCGGGCTGGATCCGCAGGTGCCCGCAAGACGACAGCCAGCACTTCCCGCGCACCGACGTCGCCGTGATCATGGCCGTGACCGACGAGGATGACCGGCTGCTCCTCGGCCGCGCCCCGAGCTGGCCGCCGGGAAGGATGTCCATCCTCGCGGGGTTCCTCGAGCCGGGGGAGACGCTCGAGCAGGCGGTTGCGCGGGAGGTCCGCGAAGAGGTGGGGATCGAGGTCGAGGACGTGGAGTACGTCGCCGACCAGCCCTGGCCGTTCCCGTCGTCGCTGATGATCGGCTTCACGGCCCGGGCTCGGCAGACCGAGCTCGTGCTCGACAACACCGAGCTCGTCGAGGCGCGGTGGGTGAGCCGCGAGGAGGTGCCCAGGCTCCTCGCCGAAGGGAGCTACCGGCCGAGCCCCCGCTTCTCGATCTCCCGCTCGCTCGTGGAGGACTGGTACGGCGGGCCGCTGCCTACGAGGCGAGCCGCTCCTTGACCTCGGCGAGGGAGGGGTTGGTGGCCGCCGAGCCGTCGGGGAAGAGTACCGTCGGGACGGTCCGGTTGCCGTGGTTGACCCGGGTGACGATGTCCGCTGCGTCCGGGTGCTCCTCGATGTCCACCTCGGCGAACGGGATGTTCTCGCGCTCGAGCTGGAACTTCAGCCGTCGGCAGTAGCCGCACCACGTCGTGGTGAACATGGTGATGCCCTCCTCGGGCACATACGGGGTCTCGCTGGTCGCGGCGTCGTTCGATAGGTCCACGAGTTGAACCCTAGACCAGCGCGTGCGGCACCATCTCGGGGCGCGCATCCGCAACTGTCTGTGCCGGTGTGGATCGACTGGCCAGGCTGTCGGGTCTCGGTGAGAGACTGACGGGGCTATGCCGACCCGCCCACCGAGATCCTCCGCCCGCCCCCAGCCGGACACGACCGTCAGCCCGGCTGTCCAGAGGGGGAGCGTCGACCTCGAGGCGATCCTCTCCGACCTCGATCCCGAGCAGCGAGCGGTCGCGGCCCAGCCACGAGGTGCGATGTGCGTGCTCGCCGGGGCCGGCACGGGGAAGACCCGCGCCATCACCCACCGGATCGCGTATGCGGTGCACGCCGGCGTCTTCGCTCCCACCCAGGTCCTTGCGGTCACCTTCACCGCCCGGGCCGCGGGGGAGATGCGGACGCGGCTGCGACAGCTCGGCGTCGAGGGGGTCCAGGCCCGCACGTTCCACGCCGCTGCCCTGCGGCAGCTGCACTACTTCTGGCCGCAGGCGATCGGGGGTGGGGCGCCTCAGGTCCAGGGCCACAAGGCCCCCCTCGTGGCGGAGGCGCTGAGCCGGCTACGGCTCGAGGTGGACCGGACGACGATCCGCGACGTGGCCGCCGAGATCGAGTGGTCCAAGGTCTCCATGCTGACTGCGGAGGCCTATCCCGCCGCCGCACGGGCCGCCCGGCGGGAGGCGCCGGGGATGGACCACAGCGCCATGGCCAAGGTCATCGAGACCTACGAGGCGTGCAAGGCCGATCGCGGGGTCATCGACTTCGAGGACGTGCTGCTGCTCACCGTCGGCATCCTCGAGGACCGCGGGGACATCGCCGCGGCGGTGCGCCGCCAGTACCGGTCCTTCGTCGTCGACGAGTACCAGGACGTCAGCGCCCTCCAGCAGCGGCTGCTCGACGCCTGGGTGGGGGACCGCGACGACGTCTGTGTCGTCGGTGACCCGGCCCAGACGATCTACTCCTTCACCGGCGCCAGCGACCGCTTCCTCCTCGACTTCCCGCAGCGCTACCCCGGCGCCACGATCGTCGAGCTGGTCCGCAACTACCGCTCCACCCCCCAGATCCTCGAGGTCGCGAACAAGGTCATCGCGGCGCCCACGGCGAGGATGCGCCGGCCTCTTCGGCTCGTCGCGCAGCAGCAAGGGGGTCCGAGACCCACGCTGCGCGAGCATGCCGACGACGCGGCCGAGGCCGACGCGGTGGCTGCGGAGATCCGGGCCCGTCTGGATGCCGGGGTGCTGCCGGCCCAGGTCGCTGTGTTGATGCGCACCAACGGCCAGACCGAGGCCCTCGAGGCTGCTCTCGCAGATGCCGGTGTGCCGTACCTCGTGCGTGGGGGAGAGCGCTTCTTCAGCCGGGCGGAGGTGCGCCAGGCCTTGGTGCTGCTGCGCGGTGCGGCACGGACCGATGACGGCTCGACGCCGCTCGCCGAGCTGGTCGGGGCGGTGCTCGGCGGCGCCGGCTGGAGCCCCGATCCGCCGGGCACCCGTGGTGCCGCACGGGAGCGGTGGGAGAGCCTGGCGGCCCTGGTCGACCTCGCCGAGGAGACCGCCGCTGCGAGCCCCGCGGCCCGGGTCGCCGACTTCGTCACGATCCTCGAGGAGCGGGCGGTGGCGCAGCACGCTCCCGCCGCGGCGGGGGTCACGCTGGCCTCGCTCCACGCGGCCAAGGGGCTGGAGTGGGACCACGTCCACCTCATCGGGTGCAGTGAGGGTCTGCTCCCGATCAGCCTCGCGGACACCCCGGAGGCGGTCGACGAGGAGCGTCGGCTCCTCTATGTCGGCGTCACCCGGGCCCGCACGACCCTGTCCCTCTCGTATGCGCTCGGCCGCTCCGGCTCGCGTGGCGGGCGCAGGCTCTCCCGGTTCCTCTACGGGTTGGGGGAGGCGGTCGACGGTCTTCCCCGCCACGCTGAGGTGTCCGCGAAGGCCGAGGCGCCGCGACGGCGGCGGCGCAAGACCGGGACTCGCAGGACGCCGACCTGCTCCGCGTGCGGTGCCCCGCTGGACACCGCCGCAGCCCGCATCCTGGGTCGCTGCGAGACGTGCCCTTCCTCGGCCGACCCGGCGCTGGTCGAGGCACTGCGGGAGTGGCGGACCCGCCGGGCCAGCACCGACAAGGTGCCCGCGTATGTCGTGCTCACGGACGCCACCCTGCTGGCCCTGGCCGAGCGGCGGCCCCGTACGGAGGACGACCTCCTCGACATCCCGGGGATCGCCGAGCGCAAGGTCGAGAGCTATGGTGCCGAGCTCCTCGCGGTGCTCCATCCCCGCGCCTGACCACCGGCTGAGCCGCGTCCGGGGCCGGACGCAAAGGATGCATCGCATCGACCGTTCGGTGCGGAAAATGCGGCGATCTCAGCTGTTCGCAACAAATAGCGTTGCGCCGGCTCGGGCCGAGGTCTACTGTTCTTTGAAGTCCTTCGACCCGAAGGCATGATCACGCGAGACAACGAGCGGAAGGAGGCTCCGGTGATCAAGATGTCCACGATTTCGGCCGGTGTCACCGGCGCTCTTGCCATGTCCGCGTGCTTCGACGCAGCCATCAGTGGCATTCCGGGATCCCGTGAGCGCATCGGCGCCGGCCAGGTCATGGCCTTCGTACTGCGTTCCCCCCGTGTCGGCTACGCCGCAGGCTGGAACACCGTCGATGTCCCGACCCCCATGCTCGTCCGTTCTGGAGGTGCTGGCGGATAACCATCCGTATCCACACCACCTGACCTTCTCAAAGGCCACGGACCCGCACCGGGATCCGTGGCCTTTCGCTTTTCCATCTCCACCATCGATCGCCGACATCGATCGCAGAGAACGACTCACCACCACCCACGATGAGGAAAGAGCAACGAGATGACAATCGAGCAGGAGGTGCCTGAGATGAACCTCACCGCACTCCTCGACAACGGCGCCTTCACCCAGGCCCTCAGTCGCGATGTCCCGTGCCAGCAGGAGGATCCGGAGCTCTGGTTCGCAGAGACCCCTGACGACGTCGAGTTCGCCAAGGCGCTGTGCGGGACCTGTCCGGTGCAGGATGCCTGCTTCAAGGGCGCCCTGGCCCGACGCGAGCCCTGGGGCGTCTGGGGCGGACAGCTCTTCATAGGGGGCACCGTCGTGGCCAGGAAGCGGCCGCGGGGTCGTCCCCGCAAGGATGCTGCCGCTGTGGCAGCAGCGACCGCGGAGCACGCGAGCGCCGAGGCAGCACGGGTGCTCGCGGGACGGGCGTCGTAGGACTGAGGCGCGGATTAGGCTGACTGGCTATGACGCGTCTGCAGATCGCCCAGGACCCGCACGCCGACGAGGTGCTCAGCACCGATCCCTTCGGGCTGCTGGTCGGGATGCTTCTCGACCAGCAGTTCCCGATGGAGCGCGCCTTCGCAGGGCCGGCGAAGATCCTCGCCCGGTTCGGAACCCTTGACCCGGCGGCCATCGCGCACGCCGATCCCGAGGCGTTCGCCGACCTGTGCGCCACCCCGCCGGCCATCCACCGCTACGGGCGGTCGATGGCCGGCCGGGTGCAGGCGCTGGCGCGGGTCGTCGTGGACGACTATGACGGCGATGCGGCCCGGATCTGGCGGGACGCCGGCTCCGCCGACGAGCTCCTGGCGCGGCTCAAGGCCCTCCCAGGCTTCGGCGAGCAGAAGGCTCGGATCTTCGCCGCCCTGCTGGGCAAGCAGCTCGGAGTGCGCCCGGACAAGTGGCGCGAGGTCATCGGACCGTATGCGGAGGAGGGCTCGTTCCGCTCGGTCGCCGACGTGGTCGACGAGGAGTCCCTCCAGAAGGTGCGTGACTTCAAGAAGGCGGCCAAGGCCGCCGCGAAGGGCTAGGCGCCGACGAGAGTCGCCCCATCAGAAAAGATCCTCGACCTCGGAGCCGTCGGCGTCCTCGTCGAGCGGCGGGAAGTCCGCTCCGGGGACGAGCTCCTCGAACATCGCCCGTCCCGGCACGGTCCCCCCGATCTGGCACAGGACCCCGATCCCGCCGAGCCAGACCCGGTGGATGAGGAGGTAGTCGGGCGGCAGGTTGAGCCGGGTGCCCACGACCCAGTCCGGCTGTCGCGGGTCGTTGATCCGGGTGCCGATTCCGCGCAGCCACTCCCGCGTGAAGGTGAACTCCGCGGTGAGCAGCGGGGCGAGGAACGGCGTGAGGTACGAGAGCAGCTGGTCGGGATCGATCGTGATCGACGACCGGATGAAGCCGGCGGCCCGGAGGCGTTCGGTCATCTCCTCGGCCTCACCCCGCAGGGCGAGGGAGAGGATCTCGCCCAGGTCCGGGGGGAGTCCGTCAGGCAGCCGGTTGACGGCTCCGAAGTCGAAGACCGCAAGGCGACCATCCGGGGTGAGGCGGTAGTTGCCCGGGTGGGGGTCGGCGTGCAGCGCCTTGGCGCGCTCGGGCCCGCTGAGGAGGAACTCCAGGTAGCGGCCGGCTGCGTCGTCGCGCTCCTCCGTCGTGCCGTTGGCGATGATGTCCGAGAGCGGGCGTCCCTCGATCCACTCGGTCACGAGCACCTTCTCGGACTGGGCGAGCACATCGGGGATGACGATGTGCGGATCGTTGCGGAAGGCACGTGCGAAGGCCTTCTGGTGGCTGGCCTCCAACGCGTAGTCCAGCTCCTCACTCATCCGCTCCATGAGCTCCTCGGTGATCGGCCCCATGTCGATCCCGGGAACGAGGCTGCCCGCGAGCTTGGCGACCCTCGAGAGCTGGACGAGGTCGCTCTTCAGCGCTTTCGCGACGCCTGGGTACTGCACCTTCACGGCGACCTCGCGGCCATCGCGCCAGATGGCCTTGTGGACCTGCCCGATCGAGGCGGCCGCCGCTGGTTCATCGTCGAAGTGCGTGAACTTCGTTGAACGCCAACGTGGCCCGAGCTGCTCGGCGAGGATGGTATGCACCTTCTCGGCCGGCATCGGCGGGGCCGCGTCCTGGAGCTTGGTGAGGGTGGCGCGGTACGGCGCGACGAGCTCCTCCGGGAGCGCCGCCTCCATGATGGAGAGGGCCTGGCCGACCTTCATCGCACCGCCCTTGAGCTGACCGAGCACCGAGAACAACTGGTCCGCGGTGCGGGCCTGCAGCTCCTGGGCCACGAGCTCGGCCGGCTTGCCGCCCACCCGCTTGCCGAGCGCCCAGGCGGTCCGGCCGGCGAGTCCGAGCGGGAGCGTGGCGAGCTTCGCGGTGCGCGTCACCCCGCGCAGCGGCAGATCCGTCACTCGCGCACCGTCGCCATCGTCACTGGCGCACCGTCGTCATCGTCATGTCTGCCTGTCGTCCTCGGCCCGCGGTATCTCGCGGTCGTTGTCTGGTGGTGGTGCTGGTCTCGTGACCGGGTGACGTCATCCTCGCCGATCCGGCACGGCGCTGCACCCGCTCACGTCATTGTCGCACCGGGTCCGTCCGGCGCTGCGTTAACCGGTCGGTGACCGGCCAGGTCGCAGTGTGGGTGGACCTCGTGCCGGGACGTCGCAAGGGAGGGCAGGGGGAGCGCGGTGTGCCACCGGATCCCCACCGGTGGCGGGTGTGCGTCGATGACGCCGAGGGCGAGCATGGCTACGGTGCCGGAGACGAGGCCCGCCAGGCTCGGCTCCGCCTGGACCAGTTCGTGCTGCGCGTCCCCGAGCAGGTTCCAGGACGCCGACGTGAGGCGGGGGTCGGATCCGGGAAGGCCCAGGTGCACACACGTCAGGCACGGCCCCGCACCGGGAACGAGGAGCGGCCCGATGTCGGCCGATGCCGCATGGGCCAGGACGGGCAGGTGGACCACTCCGCGCTCCCACCAGTCGCGGGAGCGGGCGAAGGGCAGCCGGGTGCCCACGCTGATGACGAGGGTCGGGTCGGGGGAGTCGCGGTCGTGGTCCTCGCCGGCCGACGCATACCAACCCATGCGGATCCGGTCGACGCCGGCGGCTCCGAGGAGACGGGCGAGAAGGCCGGTGAGCGGACCGCGGCCATCGATGACGACACGCGCGCCCGACCGCCGTTGCGCCACTGTCGAGGCACTCCGGTCGTGCAGGGGCTGCTCGTCACCGGCTCTCAGGCGCGCGAGGGTCCAAGCACTGAGCCCGCAGTCGCCGGCCAGGGCATCCGGCCGGGCACCGGTCAGTCCGGCGTCCTCGAGGGCGCGCACGATCTGGCGCACCCGGGCAACCGGCAGCCCGCACGCGGAGGCGAGGGTCGTCACCCGGAGCGGCGCTGCGGCGCCGGCCAGCAGGTCGAGGAGCCTGCTGACCGCACGGACCTCGGCGACCTCGAGGCCACCGAGAACGGCGCCGTGGACGGGATCCTCGCCCAACCGGATCGTGTCGTGGGAGTGCCCCTGCGGTCGCAGGCCGGGATGCAGAGGTCCGACGAGCTGGTGAGCGTCCGGTGACGTCGATCCGGTGTCCGCGCTCGCCGCAGTGCCGACAGTGGCACGCAGGGTGAGCGCTCGGACCGACATGTCTGACAGTGAAGCGCACGCCCGCTGCCCAGTCCCTGGGTTTTCCACAGCGACGACTGGCCCGGGCCGCAGCCTCTCGCCGGCGACGGCGCGCGGACGCGTCGCCTCCCCTGGAGACGGCAGAGCGGGCGGGACCCGATCGGTCCCACCCGCTCTGGTCGTCAGCAGCGTGCGTTCAGGGCACTGCTGACGAGGGCGTCATCACCCGGAGAGGCTCAGGCCTTGCCGAGAATGCGGTTGAGGTTGGTGCCACACACGGGGCACTTGCCCTTGGCCATCCGGCGGCCGTTGTCGGAAACGACAACCTTGCCCTCGGCCTCGCGCTTCTCCTTGCACTTGACGCAGTAGAACTCGCCCTTGTAGGTCTCGTCCGCCATGTCTTCTCCTTCGGTCCAACCCTTGCGGCTGCGAACGCAGGTGTGCGCGGCGCCGTGAAGGGGCTGCTAAAGACCCTAAACGAGCACACAGGCTTGTCCGAACAGGTCTGAGCACGGCGCGCCGATGAAATCCGTCCTCATCCCTCACATCTGTCCCACCGGCCTCAGTGGCACCAGATGTCAGGCTCGAACCTGCCGAGCCCGGTCGATGAGCACGCCCAGCTCGGTCACCGTCGCCGGCGGCAGGCTCGCGACCGGCCACCAGCGGACGTCGAGAGACTCCTCGCTGCGCACGGGGCGAGTGCCGGCATCGGACCAGCCGACGAACCGGACGTCCAGGTGCGCCTCGCAGCGCCCGAAGCGCGCACCGAGAGAGTGCTGGTGCAGCTCCACGATCTGCGAGTGGACCCGGATCGTCGCGATCCCGGACTCCTCCCACACCTCGCGCTCGGCGGCGGCGTGGAGAGTCGGGTCGGTGACCTCGATGTGCCCACCGAACTGCAGCCACGTCCTCGCCTTGCCGTGCAGGGTCAGCAGGACGTGGTCACCGGTGTGGTCCAGGACGACGCAGGAGGCCGTCAGGTGCACAGGGGGTCCCGCCTTGAACACCGCGGTGTCGTCCTCGAGCGCACGCAGGTATGCGTCCCGCCACTCGCGTTGCTGGGCGTCCTCAGGCGCGTAACCGGTGAGCATCGCCACCGCGTCCTGCCACACGGGCGACCGGCGCGGCAGAGCGGAACCGGTGTCTGACATGCTTGCGGTGGCTGGCACGGCTGGGGGTGCCGCCGGGTCGGTGCCGGAGGGGCTCACCTCTCTCCGTCGTCGGAGCCAGGATTGCCGGAGCCGGAGCCGTCAGGGCCGGAACCCTCGGCCCCGGGGTCACTTTGGCCAGGGTCGTCCTTACCGCCGAGCAGCTTCTCGAGCTCGGCGTCGAGGTCGTCGCTCTGCGGGGTGCCGAACCGCTCGACATAGCCCAGCGGGTCGTCCAGGTCGGCCGACCGCGGCGCGAGGTCCGGGTGCTCCCAGACGTCGTCGCGGGCGGAGCGGCCGTGGGTGCTCTCCATGGCGCGGAAGAGGTTGGCCGCGTCGCGCAGACGGCGGGGACGCAGGTCGAGTCCGACGAGTCCGCGGAACACCTTCTCCGCAGGCCCACCACTTGCCCGACGCCTGCGAATCGCCTCGGCAAGCGCGGCACTCTCCGGGAGGGTCGTGGCGGTGGCGGCCTCGGCGACGACGTCCACCCATCCCTCGATGAGGGCGAGCGACGTCTCGAGCCGGTCCAGGGCACGCGCCTGTGCCGGGCTCGGCGTCGGTGCGAACAGCGATCCGCTCAGCGCGGACTGCAGCGCCTGCGGGTCCTGGAGGTCAATGCCCTGGAGCTGGGACTCGATGGCGTCGAGGTCGAAGGTGATGTCCGCTGCGTAGTCCCGCACCGCCGCGAGCACCTGCGGGCCGAGCCACGGCACCTGGGCGAAGAGGCGGGTGCGGGCCACCTCCCGGACCGCGAGATAGAGCCGCACCTCGGTGGCGTCGAGCGAGAGGCCGGCTGCCACCTCGTTGATCGCCGCGGGCATCAGCACGATGTGGTCGTCGGGGACGAGCGGCAGGCCGACATCACTGCCCGTGAGCACCTCCCGGCTGAGCGTCCCGATCGCCTGACCGAGCTGGGCGGAGAACATCCCGGCACTCAGCCGCTCGAGCATGCCCTGGACCTGACCCATGACCATCGAGGCGTCCATCCCGGGCGGGAGCAGCCCGCGCAGCTCCTCCGGCAGGTCGCCGCCGCCTCCGGTGAGGCGGTCGAGCTGGGTCGTCGAGGCCTGGGACATCGCCTTCGAGAGCCCCTTGGCGACGGGGGCCACGAGCTCGGTCCACAGCGGCAGCGTCTCCTCCGCCCAGTTCAGCGGGGTCCAGGCATGCGCCCAGGCGGTATGCGGGGGCAGGTCGGTCGCGCCGTCGACCCAGAGCGAGGCGATCCGCACGGCGTCGGAGACAGCCCGGGCGTCGTTGTCGTCCACCTCGTCGGCCGGTCGTCCGCCCACCGCGCCAGCGGCCAGGACGGCGCGGGCCGCGGCGAGCGCAGCGTCCTGGTCCACCCCGCCCGGTGCCGGTGACCCGGCCCCGAACAGTCCGCCCAGAAGGCCGCCACCTGAGCCGCTCATCATGGAGCCGACCTGGTCCATGGCCTGCTGGAGCATGCCCGGGTCCATCCGGTCGAGACCGAGGTTGCCCAGGAGTCCGGCCATCTCAGGAGGGACCGGACCTCCCGTGAGGCTCTCGAACATCCGCTCCAGCTCCGGTGGCAGCCCGCTACCGCCGCTGCTCTCGCCACCGCTCTGCTCATCAGGGTCGCGGGGCATGTCGTCGTCGGAACCGGTCGGCTGGATCTCGTCTGGCACAGTGCCATTGTCCTTCACTACAGGGCTCGCGGGGTCGGCGAGCATGAGGGATGTCCTGCCCGTGAAACCTCGAGGACGCTCCGAACGTTCCCTCCTGCGGGTCCACCGTCCCGGGAGCATCTGGGTCGGCAGGCCATAATGAACCCCCGGCCGGTGAGCAGCCGCGACAGCTCGGCCATCGCATACCTGATCCACCGCAAGAGGGATCCACGCAGACCGGATCCACCGCGCATACACGTCAAGGAGAGTCACCGGTGCAGAACCACCCGCGAGTCGCACTCGTCGACGTCCGCGACCAGCCGCTCTCCCTCGACGAGGTGGTGGCGGCCGTGCAGCGGGCGAGCCACGGGGCGGTCGTGACCTTCACCGGGATCGTGCGCGACCACGACCACGGCGGCGAGGGGGAGTCCCGGGACGTGCTCGGCCTGACCTACTCCGCGCACCCCTCGGCCCTCGAGAAGCTGCACGAGTCCTGTGCCCGGGTGGCCGACGCGCACCCCCGGGTCGTCGTCGCCGCGGTGCACCGGACCGGCGAGCTGACCATCGGCGACCTCGCTGTCGTCCTCGCGGCGGCCTCGGGTCACCGGGCGGAGGCCTTCGCCGCCGCGCGGGCCCTCATCGACGACCTCAAGAGCACCGTGCCGATCTGGAAGCACCAGGCCTTCGCCGACGGGACCGACGAATGGGTCGGTCTTCCGTGATCGAGGTTCCCGAGCGTCAGAAGATCGGCCGGGGCGGGGTCGCCATCCTCGTGGCCGCGATGGCGGGTCTGGTGACAGCCATCCTCCTCGCGCAGGTCACCGTGCCCTACGCGGTGATGACGCCCGGGCCTGCAATGAACACCCTCGGTGAGGTCAGGGAGGGCTCGCCGCTCATCGTCGTCGACGGCGCGCCCACCTATCCCACGGAGGGCGAGCTCAACTTCACGACCGTCCGCATCGGTGGCGGGCCGGGCAACGAGACGACGATCTTCGACTACATCTCGGCCCGGTTCTCCGACGAGGCGACCATCCTGCCCGTCGAGCAGGTCTTCCCACCCGGCGCCACCCGCACCGAGATCCGGGAGGAGAACCAGGCGGAGATGGCAGGCTCCCAGCAGGGGGCCGCCGCCGTCGCACTGCGCGAGCTGGGCTTCGAGGTCGAGGAGACAGTGACGGTGGTCGGGATCGACGAGGCCTCGACCTTCGTCGGATCCCTGAAGGAAGGCGACATCATCACGGGCGTGAACGGCACGCCGACGGACAGCTCGGAGGCGGTCCGCGCGGAAGTTGCCAAGGTCCCGATCGACGGTGAGGTGTCGATCCAGATCGAACGCAACGGGCGACCCATGTCGGTCGAGGGGCGCACGATCGATGCCGGTGGTCGGCCGGTGCTCGGCATCTACCTGTCCCGGTCCTTCGACTCCGAGGTCGAGGTGACGATCAGCGCCGGCGACGTCGGAGGGTCTTCGGCCGGAATGATGTTCGCCCTGGCGATCTATGACGTGCTCACCGAGGGACCACTGACCGGCGGCAAGGACATCGCCGGCACCGGGACGATCAACCCGGAGGGTCAGGTCGGCCCGATCAGTGGGATCAAGCAGAAGGTCATCGGGGCGAAGAAGGCCGGCTCGGAGTACTTCCTGGCCCCGGAGTCGAACTGCGCCGAGCTCAAGGGGGAGGTGCCCGACGGCATCGAGGTGTTCTCGGTGTCGACCTTCGACGAGGCACTTGCCGCGGTCGAGGCCATCGCAGCCGACGACGTGGGGGAGCTGGCCCGCTGCGGGTGACCCCCGCATACCCTCTCGGCACCGGAGCAGACCCCGCTGCTGAGATCAGGTTGCCGTGGAGCCCGCGTCGTCCGCGAAGGTGGCGAGCAGACCGTGCACGAGGCCCGGCGCGATCTCGGCGCCCTGCGCCACCCGGTCATCCCGATCGTGGTCCCGCTGCCGCAACAGACAGGTGTGTGAGCCGTCCCGGAGCACCGCCACGAGGAGCCGCACGTCCTTGCGTTCCGGGTGAGCCGCGAGACGCGCCAGTGCCTCCTCGGCATCTGCGGGGAGATCGTGCTCGGCCCCTGGCGGGACGACGATGCGCTCGACGGCGATCGCTGCGCCGACCACGGCGTCCGGCCAGGTGATCTGGGCGAGCATCGACTCGAGATGATCGGGGGAGGGCAGGTCCTCCTGCTCGACCGCGGTGAGTGAGCCGGGCCTGGTGTCGTGCGGTTGCAGGGCGTCGAGGAACCCGGGCTCGTGCTCGAGCAGGTGGGTGGTCTCGACGAGGGCGAAGAGTCGCACCGGCTGGTCCCACCCGCTTGCCGCGACGTGACGCTCGGTCTCGAGCGCGACGATGGACAGTGGATCGGTGACGGGGCGTGGGGCGGACGTGGTGCTCACGACGCCCATCCTGCCTGCTCGCTCGATCTGCGGCACATCCGCCTGCCGGTGAGGCAGCGACTCCTCGCAGGTCACGATCCTGTGACAGCGGCCGGCATCCCGGAGGCCGGAAGCGGGAACCAACCGCTTCGGCAGGTAAGTTGTCGAGACAGGAAACCAGATCGTCGGAGCGCGCTCCGACGACCAGACCCGAGCGTGACAAGGCCCTTTGTGAGCAACTCCCCGTGGATGGACCGCCCCGCCGACGACGAGGACGGCGAGGAGACCCGACGACCTGACGGTCCGAAGGAGCCTGTCGACCCCGACCGGCCGGACCCCAATGACCCGATGCGAGACCTGGCTGCCCTCTTCGGGCCGTTCGCCGCCGGTGGGTCCGGCGGCGGTCGCGGCGGATCGGGCAGCGGAGGTGGATCCGGTGGCTCCGGCGGTGGCGGTGGTCGCGGACCCCAGGGCCCCCGTGCCCCCCAGGGGCAGGGCGGACGCAAGCGCAGCCCCCTGACGATCACCCTCTTCGTCCTGGCCGTTCTCGTCACCGTCCTCACCTGGCTGGCCGGCCTGTGGACCGACTGGCTGTGGTTCGACTCGGTCGGGTTCCGCCGGGTGTTCACCACGGTGCTGACAACTCGGGCCCTTCTCTTCGTCGTCGGCTTCGTCGTCGTGGCCGGGCTGGTCGCCTCCTCGATGGCGATCGCCTACCGCACCCGGCCGATCTACGTGCCGACCACGCCTGCCCAGCAGGTCCTCGAGCAGTACCGCCAGGCGATCGAGCCGGTGCGCAGGCTGTCCATGTATGTGGTGCCCGGGATCCTGGGCCTGCTCGCCGGATCCGCCGCGAGCGGGCAGTGGCAGACCTTCCTCATGTGGCGCCACGGCGGCGACTTCGGCACCAAGGACCCCCAGTTCAATCTCGACGCCGGCTTCTACGTCTTCGACCTGCCGTTCTTCCGCTTCGTCCTGGGCTTCGCCACGATCGCGCTCGCGCTGGCGCTCGCCGCGGCGCTCGTCACGCACTACGTGTACGGCGGCATCCAGCTGCCCGGCCGCGGACCGTCCACCCGGACCGCCTTCATCCACGTCGGCATCCTCGGCGCGCTGCTGGCGCTCGTCCGGGCCGGCGTGTACTGGCTGGACCGGTACGGCCTGACGACCAGCGAGGGTCGCCTCATCACGGGTATCACCTACACGGACGCCAACGCGGTCCTTCCCACCAAGGCGATCCTGGCCGTGGCCGCCGTGATGTGCGCCGGGATGTTCCTGGCCGCGATCTGGACCCGCTCGTGGCGGATCCCGATCATCGGCGTGGCGCTCCTCGTCATCACCTCGATCGTGGCCGGTGGCATCTACCCCGCCCTCGTGCAGTCCCTGCGGGTCCGCCCCTCGGAGCGTGCGCTGGAGGCGCCGTTCATCCAGCGCAACATCGAGGCGACGCGCTACGCCTACGGGATCGACGAGATCGAGCGGACGAGCTACCCGGCCGTGACCGAGGCGGAGGCCGGTCAGCTCCGCCAGGACGCCGCGACCATCCCCGGCATCCGGCTGGTCGACCCGAACATCGTCTCGCCGACCTTCCGTCAGTTCGAGAGCCTGCGGCCCTACTACGCCTTCCCTGAGATCCTCGACGTCGACCGCTACAACATCGAGGACGAGGTCGCCGATGCGGTCGTCGCGGTGCGTGAGATCAACCTTGCGGGGGTGCCGGCGTCGCAGCGCAACTGGGTCAACGACCACACCGTGTACACCCACGGCTACGGCTTCATCGGCGCGTACGGCAACCGGCGCACGGGTGAGGGCGACCCGGTCTTCTTCTCCGGCGGGCTGCGCGACGACACGGGCGCGGGCAAGTTCGAGCCGCGGATCTACTTCGGTGAGCTCTCACCGCTCTACTCCGTCGTCGGTGACTCCGAGGGCACGCAGCCGCGCGAGTTCGACTACCCGGACGACGAGGGGGTCGGCGGCAACGTCCTCAACACCTATGACGGTGAGGGCGGTGTCGCCCTCGGAGGTTTCCTCCGCAAGGTCGCCTATGCGCTCAAGTACCGCGAGCTGAACTTCCTTCTCTCCGAGTTCGTCACGAGCGAGTCCAAGATCCTGGACCACCGCACGCCGGTCGAGCGGGTGGAGCGGGTCGCGCCCTGGCTGACCCTCGACGGCAACGTGTACCCCGCCGTCGTCGACGGGCGGATCAAGTGGATCGTCGACGGCTACACGATGTCCTCGCGCTACCCCTACAGCCAGCTCGTCGACCTCCAGAACGCCACGTCCGACTCGGTGACCGAGCGCACCAACCTCATCTCGGTCGGACAGGGTCGGATCAACTACGTGCGCAACTCGGTCAAGGCGACCGTCGACGCATACGACGGCTCCGTGAGTCTTTATGCGTGGGACACCGAGGACCCGTTGCTCCAGGCCTGGGACAAGGCCTTCCCCGGCGCGCTCACCCCGCTCTCGGAGATGTCCGGCGACCTGATGTCCCACGTGCGCTACCCGCAGGACCTGCTCAAGATCCAGCGGCTCCTGCTCTCGCAGTACCACGTGACCGACGCGGAGTCGTTCTACACCGGTCAGGACTTCTGGGCGATCCCGAACGACCCGACCCAGCCCGGCCAGGACCAGCCGACGTACTACCAGTCGCTGGCGATGCCCGGGCAGGACAGCCCGTCGTTCTCGCTCACGACGACCTTCATTCCGACCGGTAGTGGGCGCGAGATCCTGCGAGGCTTCCTCGCCGCCGACGCCGACGCGGGAACGACGGCCGGCCAGAAGGCCGAGTCGTACGGCACGCTGCGTCTCCTCGAGCTGCCGCGGGCATCCGCCGTGGACGGCCCGGGACAGGTGCAGAACCAGATCGAGGTCTCCACCGAGCGCTCCCAGGACCCCTCGGAGCAGCTCAACCTCTCCCAGTTCATCGCCCAGAACCGTCAGAGCGGCCGTCAGCTCACCTTCGGCAACCTCCTCACCCTGCCGGTCGGGGGCGGTCTGCTCTACGTCCAGCCGATGTATGTGCAGTCGGCCCGCGAGGGCGGGTCCTTCCCGCAGAACAAGGCGACCATCGCCGTCTTCGGTAAGGAGGTCGCGTGGGGCACGACGCTCAACCAGGCCCTCGACGGCCTGTTCGGCGGTGATGCCGGTGCCAGTGCCGGGGACGAGGACGTCACCCCGGACCCGGAGACCGATCCCGGCGAGCCACGCGAAGGTGACCCGGTGGCCCTGGCCCAGGCCCTCGCGGACATGGAGAAGGCCTATGCCGACGGTGAAGCCGCCCTGCGCGCAGGTGACTTCGCCGCCTACGGCGAGGCGCAGGCGCGACTGCGGGACGCCATCAACCGTGCTGTCCAGGCCTCGCCGAGCGAGCTGCCCGAGCCCGTCGAGCCGACCGACGCGGCCGGCGAGGACGCCGGGACGGAGACCGACGCGCCGTAGCGGCTGAGCGGGACCGCCCGGCCATCACCTGATCGATTTGGCCGGGCAGTCCGCCTGACGTAAGGTAGTGCGAGCACGACAGCACGCGCGAGCCGCAAGGTTCGAGTCGACGCGGGGTGGAGCAGTTCGGTAGCTCGCCGGGCTCATAACCCGGAGGTCGCAGGTTCAAATCCTGCCCCCGCTACCACCGTTCAGGCCCGGGATCCCCTTGGATCCCGGGCCTGAAGCATGTCCGGGCAGATGCGGACGACGGGGTGCTGGGCGAGGGGTGTCGGGCGCAGTAGGTTGCAGCTGAGCGCCGGGAACGATCGCTCGCAGTTTACTTAGCATGTGTAATGATCTATGCTAAGTAGATGTCCGAAAGCGATAGTCAAGGCCTCGCGATGGCGGTCGGTCGTCTCAATCGGCGACTCCGTCAGGAGCGCCAGTCCGAGCTGTCGGTGTCCCAGCTCTCCTTGCTCGGTGCACTGCTCCTGGAGGGAGGCAGAGCCCGCCCCTCCGTACTTGCTGCCCGCGAGCGGGTGAGTGCGCCGAGCATCACACGTGCTCTGAAGTGCCTGGAGGAGCGCGATCTGGTGACTCGTGCCGCTGACCCCGACGACGGGCGCCAGGTGGTGGTGACCCTCTCCGACCAGGGGCAGCAGGTCATCGCCGAGGAGCGCCGCCGACAGGATCAGTGGCTGGCCCAGCGGCTGCGCGAGCTGTCTGCCGCGGAGCAGCGGACCCTCCAGGAGGCAGCAGAGATCATGCGGAGGCTGGCGGAGTCGTGAGAGGAACCTTCCGTTCACTTCGGGTGCGCAACTACCGCGTGTATGCGGCCGGCGCGCTGGTCTCCAACGTCGGCACCTGGTTGCAGAGCACCGCGCAGGCCTGGCTCGTGCTGGTCCTGACCGGCAGTGCCGCCGCACTGGGCATCACCGTCGGCCTGCAGCTGCTTCCGTCCCTGCTCTTCTCCCCGCTGGCCGGGCTCATGGCCGATCGCTACCCCAAGCGGACCCTGCTGCTGTGGATGCAGGTGGCGATGGCTGTCCCCGCTGCTCTGCTCGGAGTGCTCGCGGTGCTCGAGGTGGCCGAGCTCTGGCATGTCTACGTCCTCACGTTCGCGTTCGGCACGGCCCGGGCCTTCGAGGCACCGGCCAGGCAGTCTTTCGTCGCAGAGATGGTCGAGACCAAGGACCTGGCCAACGCCGTGTCACTCAACTCCGCATCCTTCAACACGGCTCGACTCATCGGTCCCGCCCTGGCCGGCGTGATGATCGCGGCGTTCGGGTCGGGGGAGCGGGCGACGGGGGCGGTCATCCTCATCAACGCCCTGAGCTACATCGCCGTCGTGGCGTCTCTGGTGCTCCTCGATCAGGCCCGGCTCAGTCCTGCCCCGGTCGTCACGCACAGGCGCGGCGCGGTCCTCGAGGGAATGCGCTACGTCCGCTCGCGACCCGACCTGGTCCTGGTCATGGCGGTCGCGTTCTTCCTCGGCGCCTTCGGGATGAACTTCCAGATCACCAGCGCGCTCATGGCCACCGAGGTGTTCGGCTACGGAGCAGGGGAGTTCGGCGTCCTGGGCTCGGTGCTGGCCATCGGGTCACTCGCAGGTGCCCTGGTAGCCGCACGCCGCAGCAGGCCACGGGTGAAGGTGGTCGTCATCGCGGCGCTGATGTTCTCGCTCGTCCAGCTCGTCTCGGGCCTGATGCCGACCTACGGGACCTATGCCGCGGTCCTGCCCCTGCAGGGCCTGGCCCTGCTCACGACGATGACGACGGTCAACGCCTTCGTCCAGCTCTCCACCGACCCCGTCATGCGTGGCCGGGTGGCCTCGCTGTACCTCATGGTCGTGCTGGGCAGCGTGCCCCTCGGTGCGCCGGTCATCGGCTTCATCGCCGAGGAGTTCGGCGCCCGGCTCGCCCTCGTCCTGAGCGGTTCGCTCACGGGCGTCGGGATCGCCGTCGTCGGCGCCTGGTATGCCTACCGGGAGCGGCAAGGCCAAGAGGTGGCCGCTGTCCGCGAGGTGGCGGAGGCTGCCGTCGAGCCCCTGGCCGCCTGAACCGCAGGATGAGGCAGGCTGACCGCTCGTGACGCAGTCCTTCGACCCACTCCACCTGGCCCGCGGCCGGAGCTGGCGCAACCGCTTCATGCTGGCGCCGCTCACGAACACGCAGAGCCACCTCGACGGCACCCTCAGCGACGAGGAGATCGAGTGGCTCGTCGCGCGCGCACGCGGCGGGTTCGGGCTCGTCATGACGGCGGCCGCCTACGTCGCCCCGTCGGGCAAGGCCTGGGCCGGCCAGCTGGGGATCAGCGGGGACGAGCACCTGCCCGGACTGGAACGCCTGGCCACTGCACTCTGGGAGCACGGAGCGGTCTCGTCGGTCCAGCTCCACCACGGCGGGAAGCGCGCCGATGCGGCAGTCTCCGGAGTCCCCCTTGTCAGTGCCTTTGACGAGCCGGCCAAGGGTGCCCGCGCGCTCAGCCCCGGTGAGATCGAGCAGGTCGTGGCCGACTTCGCCGCAGCAGCGCGGCGGGCCGAGCAGGCCGGCTTCGACGGCGCCGAGATCCATGGTGCCCACGGCTACCTCCTCACCCAGTTCCTCGAGCCGCGCAACGCCCGCGACGACGGCTGGGGTGGCGACTACGCAGGTCGCACCCGCATCGTGCGCGAGGTCATCGCTGCCATCCGCGCCGGGACCGGTCCGGACTTCCAGCTCGGTATGCGCCTCTCGCCCGAGCGGCACGGGCTCGTACTCGACGAGATGGTCACCCTGGCCGGCGAGGTGATGGCTGCCGGCGAGCTGGACTACCTCGACATGTCCCTGTGGGATGTGCGCAAGCAGCCCCACGAGGAGATTGATCGGGTCCGGTACGAGCTCCTCCTCGACGCCTTCACGGCTCTTGAGCGCCACGCCACGCGACTAGGTGTCGCCGGGGCGATCGCGTCCGCGGCCGATGTGCGTTGGTCCCTGGACCAAGGTGTGGACTACGTCGTCGTCGGCAAGGGCGCGATGGTGGACCACGCGTTCGCGACACACGCCATCGCGGACGAGGACTACACAGCGCCCGCGTTCCCTGTCGGCCGCGACCACTTGCGACGTGAGTTCCTCGGCGAGCGGTTCGTGGACTACTTCAGCCGGGGATGGCCGCACCTCGTCGCCGACTGACCTGCTCGTGGGGGTGCGGTGACCTGCGCCGACGTCCGCGCACCGACCGCCCAAGAGGATCGGGACCCCAGAAGAGCCCCCGGACCGGTGGCGGTCCGGGGGCTCTCGCGGCAGGGATCAGCCTTCGAGGATGGCTCGCACCTCGGCGACGGATCCGGCGGCCTCGAGGCGGGCCACCTTCTCCTTGTCGAGGAACACCTGAGCGATCTTCTGGAGCAGCTGCAGGTGGTCGTCACCCTTTCCGGCGATGCCGATGACGAACGTCGCCGGCTTGCCCTTCCAGTCGATCGGCTCGTCGTAGCGGACGAACGACATCGCCGAGCGCCGGATCGCCCCCTTGGACTCGTTCGTGCCGTGCGGGATGGCCAGGCCGTTGCCCATGTGGGTGGACACGGACTTCTCCCGCTCGTGCATCGCGGCGACGTAGGCGGCATCGACCGCGCCGGTGGCGACGAGCAGGTCACCGGCCTCCGTGATCGCGTCCTCCATGGTCTTCGCGGAACCACCCAGCCGGACGGCCTGGTCGGCCAGGAGCCCGGAGTCGTCGTGTGCCCCGTGACGGGGCTCGTTGCCCTCGGCGCCGGGCCCGGAGAACGATTCCTCCGCTGCCGGCGTCGACGGCGCTGCTCCGGTGGTCCCGGCGGCGGCACCCGCGCCCACTCCCGCGGGCACGTTGGTGCGCCGGAGGAGCTCGACGATCTCGTCATAGCGCGGGCTGCCCATGAAGTTGTCGACCGAGACGTGCACCGCGGAGGCCGAGCGCTGCTGCGCCCGAGGGGTGAGGTCCTGGTGGGTGACGACGAGATCGACGTTGTCCTCGAGGTTGGCGATGGCCTTGTTGACGACAGTGACGTCGTCGAAGCCGGCCTCGGTGATCTTCCTCCGCAGCACCGTGGCGCCCATGGCGGACGAGCCCATCCCTGCGTCGCAGGCGAAGACGATCGTGCGGATCGGACCCCGGGTATCGGAAGCGCCGTCGGCCGTCAAAGTACTTGAGGCGATGGACTTCTTGCCCTTCATCTGCTCCATGGAGGCCGTGGCGGCCGAGAGGTCACCACCGTCGTCCGACTTGTCCATCCGCAGCAGGAACGCTGCGACGAGGAAGGTGACGGTTGCGGAGAGCAGTACCGAGAGCACGACACCGATGAAGCTGCCGCCCGGGGTCTGGATGAGGACGGCGATGATCGAGCCCGGTGCGGCGGGTGCCCGCAGTCCGGAGGAGAACAGCACGTTGGTGAAGACGCCGGTCATGCCGCCGAGGATGACCGCGATGATGAGGCGGGGCTTGGCCAGGACGTAGGGGAAGTAGATCTCGTGGATGCCGCCGAAGAAGTGGATGAGGGCTGCCCCAGGGGCCGACGCGCGGGCCATGCCCGTCCCGAAGAACATGAAGGCGAGCAGCAGGCCCAGGCCGGGTCCGGGGTTGGCCTCGAGGAGGAAGAGGATCGACTTGCCCTCCTCGAGGGACTGCGTCGTCCCGAGCGGGGTCAGCACGCCGTGGTTGATGGCGTTGTTGAGGAAGAGGACCTTGGCCGGCTCGATGAAGATCGAGGTCAGCGGGAGCAGCTGCGCCTCGACGAGCCACTTCACGACATTGCCGGCGGCCGTGGCGAAGGCGGACACCAGCGGGCTGACGATGAAGAAGCCGATCGTCGCCAGGATGCCGCCCCAGATGCCTGCGGCGAAGTTGTTGACGAGCATCTCGAAGCCGGGCTTGATCTTCCCGTCCCAGATGGCGTCGATCTTCTTCATCGACCAGCCACCGAGGGGGCCCATGAGCATGGCGCCCATGAACATCGGGATGTCCGCGCCGGCGATGACGCCCATCGTGGCGATCGCGCCGACGACGCCGCCACGGACGTCGTAGAGCATCTTGCCGCCGGTGTACCCGATGAGGATCGGCAGGAGATACGTGATCATCGGGCCGACGATGCCGCCTCCGGCGTAGTCGCCCCAGCCGCCGATATTGGCGACCCAGCTGTCGGGGGCGAGGCCTCCGTTGCCGCCCCGGTTGAGCCAGCCGGCCTCGATGAAGAGAGCGGTGATCAGGCCCCACGCGATGAACGCTCCGATGTTGGGCATGACCATGTTGGACAGGAATGTCCCGAACTTCTGCACCTGCACCCGCGCCGAGGTCCGCTGCGTGGTCGGTGTTTCCGTGGTGGCCACAAGGGCTCCTTTCGCTGTGATCCGCGCCGCTGAGGATCTGTGTTTCTTTTTATATCGGTTTGTTCTTGACGGGGTCAACCCTTTCTGCCAGACTTTTTCGGACACACCCCCACACAAAGTCACTGTGGATCGGGGCAGGCAACGGCGCTGGCGAAGGAGAAGTGATGAAGGCACTGCGGTTCTACGCACCAGGGGACCTGCGACTCGAGGACGTTCCCGAGCCGGTCTGCGGACCCGACGAGATCAAGCTGCGGGTCGTCAACTGCTCCACCTGCGGCACCGACGTCAAGATCCGCAACAACGGGCACCAGAACCTCAGCCCGCCGCGCATCATCGGCCACGAGATCGCCGGAGAGGTCGTGGAGGTCGGGGCGAACGTCAACGCCACCTATGGCTCCAGCTGGCAGCCCGGCGACCGGGCTCAGGTCATCGCCGCGGTCCCGTGTGGCGAGTGCCATGAGTGCCGCAAGGGCTGGATGGAGGTCTGTCAGAACCAGACCTCGGTCGGGTACCAGTACGACGGCGGCTTCGCCGAGTACCTCATCGTGCCCCAGCAGGTCCTCAAGGTCGACGGACTGAACCGGATCCCGGACAACGTGGGCTACGACGAGGCCTCGGCGGCCGAGCCCTTCGCCTGCGCCATCAACGCCCAGGAGCAGCTGGGCATCGAGGAGGGGGACTTCACCGTCGTCTTCGGCGCCGGTCCGATCGGGTGTATGCACATCCGCATCGCCCGCGGCGTGCACAAGGTCGGGCCCGTCGTCCTCGTCGACATCAACGACGACCGGCTGCGGATGTCCGCCGATGCGGTGGGACCTGACCACGTCATCAACTCCGCCGAGGAGGACGTCGTCGCGAAGGTCATGGAGCTCACCGACGGGCGGGGCGCCGACGTCATCATCACGGCGACTCCGGCCGGCATCACCCAGGAGCAGGCGATCGCGATGGCCGCCCGCAACGGGCGCATCTCGTTCTTCGGGGGTCTGCCCAAGACCAACCCCAACATCACCGTGGACTCCAACGTCGTCCACTACCGGCAGCTGCACCTCCACGGCGCGAACGGCTCCTCGCCGTCGCACAACAAGCGGGCCCTCGAGTACATCTCCACCGGACAGGTCCCGGTCAAGGACCTCATCACGGCGCGGGTTCCTCTGGAGAACGTCCTCGACGCCTTCGACATCGTCGCCAGCGGACAGGCCATCAAGGTCACCGTCGAACCCTGACACGCATCCCTCTGGCCCTGCCAGATCCCTGCCCTCCCGCGCCGGAGTGAGCAGCACCACGCGGCGGTCCCGGCATACCGGGACCGCCGTTGTGGTTGGACGACGGTGATGATGAAGAACAGCGTGATGATGAAGAACAGCGTGCTGATGAAGAACAGCACGGACCTACGACCGGGCGCGCGGCCGGACACAGGGATGGCCGCGCCCACAGACACCGCGGCAGATCGGTCCTCCCACCTGGAGTCCGACGTGCCCACGACCCGAGGACACACGATGAGCAGCACGACCCCTGCAGGCCGAGCGACCCAGGGCGGTGGGAGACACCGCGTCGTCGTCATCGGTTCGGGCTTCGGCGGGCTCTTCTTCACCCAGGCACTGCGCCGTGCCGACGTCGACATCACCCTCGTCGCCCGAACCTCCCACCACCTCTTCCAGCCCCTGCTGTACCAGGTGGCGACCGGGATCCTCTCCCAGGGCGAGATCGCACCCTCGACCCGCGAGGTGCTGGCCCGCCAGCGCAACGCGCGGGTGATCATGGGCGATGTCTCCTCGATCGACACCGCGGCGCGGACGGTGACCAGTGAGCTGCTGGGCCGCGAGCAGGTCATCCCCTATGACACACTTCTCGTCGCTGCAGGTGCCGGACAGTCCTACTTCGGCAACGATCACTTCGCCCGTCACGCGCCGGGGATGAAGAACATCGACGACGCGCTTGAGCTGCGCGGACGCATCTTCGGGGCCTTCGAGCTGGCCGAGGTGGCCGAGACGGAGGAGGAGCGCCGGCGGCTGCTCACCTTCGTGGTCATCGGCGCCGGACCGACCGGCGTGGAGATGGCCGGTCAGATCGCGGAGCTTGCGCAGCGCACCCTGAAGCGCGACTTCCGGCGGATCGACCCCAGCTCGGCGCGGATCATCCTGCTCGATGGTGCGCCGAGCGTGCTGCCCAGCTTCGGCGAGAAGCTCGGTGGTCGTGCCCGGGAACGCCTCGAGCGGATGGGCGTCCAGGTCCGGCTGGAGACCATGGTCACCGACATCGACAGCCAGAGCGTGACCGTGCGTGACAGCAACGGGCAGACCGAGGTCATCGAGGCCGTCACCAAGGTCTGGGCCGCGGGTGTGTCCGCCTCGCCGCTCGCGGCGCAGCTGGCCGAGCAGACCGGCGCCGGGCTCGACCGGGCCGGGAGGATAGAGGTGCTCCCCGACCTCACCCTGCCCGGACACCCGGAGATCTTCGTCGTCGGCGACATGGCATCGCTCAACGACTACCCGGGCGTGGCCCAGGTGGCGATCCAGGGTGCCCGGTACGCGGCGCGCCAGGTCAAGCAGCGGCTCGCCGGCAAGCAGTCCCCGACAGACCCGGCGGTCAAGCCCTTCGCCTACAAGGACAAGGGCTCGATGGCGACGATCTCGCGCTTCTCCGCCGTGGCGAGCATCGGCAGGCTCCAGTTCAGCGGGTTCTTCGCCTGGCTGCTCTGGCTCGCGATCCACCTCGTGTACATCATCGGCTTCAAGCACCAGGTGACCACACTCCTGCGGTGGGCCGTGAGCTTCGTGGGCCGGGGCCGCGCAGAGCGCACCCTGACCGAGCAGCAGGTCTTCGCCCGCACCGCGATCGAGGATCTCGGTGAGCAGTACCGGCCTCGCCTGCCGGGTTAGCACCGGGCAGCAGCGCGCTCATCGTTAGGGTGTCAGCATGCCGCTGGACTACCCGACGCACACCCATGTCCTGAGCAACGGCCTGCGGGTCGTCATCTCACCTGATCACGCCGTCCCCGTGGTCACGGCCAACCTGTGGGTCGGCGTCGGCTCACGGCACGAGGCGCCCGGCAGGACCGGGTTCGCCCACCTCTTCGAGCACCTCATGTTCCAGGGGTCCCGCTCGGTCGCGAGCGGCGAGCACTTCTCGGCCCTCATGGCCCAGGGGGGACGGCTCAACGCGACCACCTGGTTCGACCGGACGAACTACTTCGAGACCGTCCCGGTCGGTGCGCTCGAGCTCGCGCTGTGGCTCGAGGCCGACCGGCACGGCTTCCTCCTCGACGCCGTGACGCAGGAAAACCTGGACAACCAGCGGGACGTCGTCAAGGAGGAGAAGCGGCAGCGCTACGACAACCAGCCCTACGGCAATGCGCTCGCGGACGTCTACGCCGCGACCTTCCCGGAGGGGCACCCCTACCATCACCCCACCATCGGGTCGATGGACGACCTCGACGCGGCGACCCTCGAGGACGTGCACGCCTTCTTCACGCGGTTCTACGCCCCGAACAACACTGTCCTCACTCTGGTCGGGGACGTGACGGAGGAGCATGGCCTCGCCCTCGCCGAGAAGTACTTCGGCCACCTCACCCACCGCGTGGAGCCACCGCGCGGGCGTGGCCCGCAGCTCCCGCCCATCGCCGCTCCGGTGCGGGTCGATCGTCATGAGGACGTCCCGAACGACCGGCTCCACATCTCCTTCCGGATGCCGGCCGAGGGTGCTGACGACTTCCTGGCCGCCTCGCTCGCTCTCGACTGCGTCGCCGGCCTGGCATCCTCGCCCATGGTGACGCGGCTGGTGCGGCGCGAGCAGGTGGCCACGACGATCATGGCGCACTCGATGGGGCTGATCGACGGATCCTCGCTCGGTCTGGTCGTCGTCGACATCGCCCCCGGCCAGGACGCCGACGCCGTGGAGGCGGAGGTGGCGACCGAGCTGGGGCGCTTCGTCGAGGAGGGGCCGACCGAGGACATCCTCGAGGCCGTCAAGGCGCACGCGGAACGCACCTGGTTGTCCGCCTTGGCGAGCGGGGAGGAGCGAGCCGATCTGATCAGCCAGTACACCCTGCTCCACGACGACCCGGACTACGTCAACACCGCTCTCGACAGGCTCCTCGCGATCGGGCCGGAGGCCGTCCACTGCGCCGCCCGCGAGTGGTTGCGTCCGCAGCACCGGGTATGCGTCGCGTACCTGGCCAGCGAGTCGCCCGAGCAGGAGGAGGCAGCGTGAGCACGACCTCGACCACAGACGTGACCGGTCCTGCACGACCGTCCGTCCAGCCCCCCACGCCCTGGGCCTTCCCGGCGCCGTCGTCGGACTCGTTGCTGGACAACGGGCTTCGCGTGCTGACCTACGACGTCCCCGGTCAGTACGTCATCAGCGCCTCGCTCACCGTTCCGCTGCCGCTCAGCACCGAGCCGCGAGCGGTCGAGGGTATCGCCTCCCTCATGGCGTCCCTCCTCGACGAGGGCACCACGAGCCACACCAGCGAGGAGTTCGCGGCACTGCTCGAGCGGCATGGAATCGCCTTCTCGGCCGGGGTGAACGACGGCGCTCTGATGGTCGATGTCGACGTGCCGCTGCGTCATCTCGAGAGCGCGCTGACCCTCATGGCGGAGGCGCTGGCCAGCCCGGTCTTCCCTGTGGACGAGGTCCGGCGCCTGCGGATGGCCCGTCTCGCCGAGATCGAGCAGGAGAGGGCCTCGGCTCCGCACCGGGCAGCGCGAGAGCTCGTGGCGACCTTGTGGGCGCCCTACGAGCGGGCGTCGCGGCCCACAGCCGGCACCGCCGACACCGTCGCGGTCATCACGCGCGAGGACATCGTGGACTTCCACGCCGAGCGGGTCGGGCCGGAGGATGCCGGTCTCGTCATCTCCGGGGCGCTGAGCGGTGTCGACATCGAGGCCGTGCTCAGGGCCACCTTCGAGCAGTGGCGGGCACCCTCGCATACTCCCGCGAGCAGACCGCTCGCTCCCGAGGTCGCGGCCAACGCCGCCCGGGTGATCGTCGTGGACCGTCCTGGGTCGGTCCAGAGCGAGATCGCTCTCGGCTGGTCGGGCCCGGACCGCCACGCCCCGGGAGGCTGGGCGCCGTACCCCGTCATCGGCTACCTGCTGGGGGGCTCACCGAGCGCGCGGATCGATGCGGTGCTGCGGGAGGAGAAGGGCTTCACCTACGGCATGCGCTCGAGCTTCCGACCCCGGCGGGCGGGCGGGCTCTTCCTCACGACCGGCTCGGTGCGCACGGATGTGACCGTCGAGTCGCTCGAGACCCTGACCGACATCCTCGACCCGCGCGGGCTGACGTTCACCGAGGACGAGGTGCGCGCGGGAGTGGACTTCATCGCCGGCATCGCGCCCGGTCGGTTCGCGACGGCCGATGCCGTTGCAGGAGAAGCAGTTTCGCTGTTGCTCGACAACCTCCCGCTCGACTTCACGACGACCAACCGCGAGGCCACCATGGCCCTCACGGCGGATGACCTGACCAGCGCATACGCGGGGATCGCGCCCGAGCGCTGGTGCATCGTCGTCGTCGGCGACGCGGAGCGGTTCGTCCACGAGGTGCGCGATCTCGGCCTGGGCGAGGTGACGGTCGTCGCGAACTAGCGGCGTCGCCACCGCCGACACGATCCGTCCAGTACAGCCGGTTCGGTACAGCCGGTCCCGGTCCGGCCGGCGGTCAGCTCTCCGCGGAGTCCCGGTCCGGCTCGCCGGTGCCGATGTAGGCGAGCACGTCGTCATGGAGGCGCCCATTGGTGGCGAGCGCGTTTCCGCCGTGCGGGCCGTCGGTCCCGTCCAGCGACGTGAAGCGACCCCCGGCCTCGGTGACGATGGGCACGAGGGCGGCCATGTCGTACAGGGCGAGCTCCGGCTCGCACGCGATGTCCACGGCGCCCTCGGCGACCATCATGTAGGACCAGAAGTCGCCGTAGGCACGGGTGCGCCAGCAGGCGTCGAGGAGGTCGAGGAAGCGCTGGCGTCGGCCCAGTGCACGCCACCCGCTCAGGCTCGAGTAGGAGATGGATGCGTCCGAGATGTGCTGGACCCTGGAGACGGTGAGCCGGCGGGCGGAGGTGAGGCTGCGCCCCGTCCAGGCGCCAGAACCCACGGCGGCCCACCAGCGACGCTGGAGAGCGGGCGCTGCGACCAGGCCGAGGACGGGGGTGTCGTACTCGTCGAGCAGACCGATGAGGGTCGCCCAGACCGGGACGCCGCGTACGAAGTTGTGGGTGCCGTCGATCGGGTCGATGACCCAGCGTCGTGGGCCGCGCCCGGTCGTCCCCTCCTCCTCGCCGACGACGGCGTCGCGCGGTCTCGTCCGAGCGAGCTGACCGCGGATGAGCTCCTCCGCAGCGCGGTCGGCGTCGGAGACGAGAGTCAGGTCGGGCTTGGCCTCGACGACGAGGTCCTCAGCGAGGAACCGGGACATCGTCGTGCGCTCCACCGCGTCCGCGAGCACATGGGCGAGGCGGAGATCGTCATCGAAGGCCACGGTGGCAATGTACCTGCCCCCGGGTCCCGGATGGCGGAGGCGGTCTGCCCGCTCAGGTGCGAGGTGCGTCATCCTCGCTCGAGCGCGAGCGCAGCAACCGGCGCAGACTGTCCAGCCGGTGTCGCAGATGCGGTTGGCTCTCCGACCGGGATGCGACGAAATCGTCCAGACCACAGTCAGGTTCGTCATGTGAGCAGGCCCGTGGGCACTCGCTCGTCCCTTCGAGCAGCTCGGGGAAGTGGTCGATGATCTTGTCGACGTCGATGTGCGCGAGCCCGAACGAGCGCACGCCAGGTGTGTCGATCACCCAGCCGGTGTCGTCCGGGAGGGGGAGGGCGACAGCGGATGTGGAGGTATGCCGGCCGCGCCCGGTCACGACGTTCACCTCTCCCGTGGCGCGGCTGGCGTCGGGCACCAGGGCGTTGACCAGCGTGGACTTGCCGACGCCGGAGTGACCGACGAGCACGGTGACCTTCCCGCTGAGGGCGCGGCGGACCTCCTCGATCCCGTCTGCCTCACCATCACGGATCCGGGTGATGAAGATCTGGACATCGAGGTCCCCGTAGAGCGCGAGCAGCTCGTCCGGGCTGGCGAGGTCGGCCTTGGTCAGGAGCAGGATGGGCGTGAGGCCGGCGTCGTAGGCCGCGACGAGGCACCGGTCGATGAGTCGCGGTCGTGGCGGCGGCTCGGCCAGGGCGGCCACGATGACGAGCTGATCGGCGTTGGCGACGATCACGCGCTCGACCGGGTCGGTGTCGTCGGCGGTGCGGCGCAGCACACTGCGCCGCGGATACTGCTTGACGATCCGGGCAAGGGTGTCCGGGTCGCCGGAGACGTCCCCGATCAGGCCGACCGAGTCCCCGATGACGATGCCCTTGCGTCCGAGGTTGCGGGACTTCACGGCGGTGACGACGACGCCATCGACGAGCACCTGGTAGCGGCCCCTGTCGACGGCGATGACGAAGCCCTCGACGGCGTCCTCGTGGCGTGGACGGAGCTTGCTGCGGGGGCGGCTGCCACGCCGGGAGGGACGGACCCGGACATCGTCCTCGTCGTAGTGGTCGTAGCGCCCCGACTGCATCAGGGGAGCACGCTCGGCTCGGGCTCGAGCATCTGGTTCCACAGGGCGGTGAACGAGGGGAGGGTCTTCGCGACGGTGCCGACGTTCTCGATGACCACGCCCGGCACGGCCAGGGCGATGACGGCCCCGGCCATGACCATCCGGTGGTCCGCATAGGTGTGGAACATCCCCGGACCAAGCTTCGCGGGTCGCACGTGGAGGCCGTCGTCGGTCTCGGTGACATCGGCGCCGAGTCCGCTGAGCTCGGTCCTGAGCGCGGCGAGCCGGTCCGTCTCGTGACCGCGGATGTGCGCCACGCCGCGGATCCGCGAGGGGGAGTCGGCCAGGGCCGCGAGTGCAGCGACGACCGGGGTCAGCTCGGCCGTGTCGTGCAGGTCGATGTCGACGCCGCTGATCGAACCGGTGCCGCGGACCTCCAGGCGCTCCCGGTCGAGGTGCACGTCCGCCCCCATGGCGTCGAGGATGGTGCGCAGGGCGTCGCCGGCCTGGGTCGTGTGTCCCGGCCAGCCCGGCACCCGGATCGAGCCGCCGGTGACCAGGGCGGCGGCGAGGAAGGGAGCGGCATTGGAGAGGTCGGGCTCCACCGTGACGTCGAGGGCGCCGAGGATCCCCGGTGCGACACGCCACTCGTTCGGCTCGCTGTCGTCGACGAACGCACCCACGTCCCGCAGCGCCTCGACGGTCATGTCGATGTGCGGCTGGCTGGGCACCGGCGGCCCGACGTGGCGCACGGTCACCCCGAGGGGATAGCGGGCACCGGCGAGGAGCAGGGCGGAGACGTACTGCGAGCTCGCCGACGCATCCAGCTCGACGATTCCCCCGCGCAGGCCGGGACCGCCGCTCACCGAGAAGGGGAGCGTCCCGCGGCCTTCGTCATCGACCTCTGCGCCGAGGGTGCGCAAGGCGTCGAGCAGGGCGGCCATGGGGCGCAGCCGGGCGTACTCGTCGCCGTCGAAGTGCACCGGGCCGTCCGCGAGGGCTGCGACCGGCGGGAGGAACCGCATGACCGTCCCCGCGAGCCCACAGTCGATCCTGGCCCCGGCACGGATCGGGCCGGGCTGGACCAGCCAGTCCGCTGCGCCGTCGCCGTTGACAGGCACGTCGACGATGTCGGCACCGAGGGCCCGCAGAGCCTCGACCATGAGGAGGGTGTCCCGGCTGCGGAGCGGCCGCCGGATCCGCGAGGTGTCGTCGGCCAGGGCGGCCAGCACGAGGTACCGGTTGGTGAGGGACTTGCTTCCGGGGAGGTGGACCGTCGCGTCGACGGGCCGGTCCGCGCTGGGCGCCGGCCAGTCCTCGGTGTCGGAGGACCGTCCGGCAGGGGGTTCAACTGAGGGCATGTGCTGCTTTGGTCGCCTTAAGTCGTGCTTCCTTCGCCGCAAGCCTGGCCGTCCTCCGCGTCTCCTTGCGGGTGTGGCGGGCACCGCGGCTGATGCTGTCACCGGCCATCTTCGCACGGTAGGCCAGCCCAGGGCGGCCTTCGGTGTCGACCGCTGCGAGGAGGAGCCCGCCCAGGAGGCCGACGTTCTTCAGGGTCTGCACGAGCTGGGTGCGGCGCTCCTGCGGGTCCTCCGCCTGCCAGAAGGGGTGCTCGACGACGGTGGCGGGCACGAGGGTCGTGGCGAGCACGGTGGCTGCGATCCGCGGGACCCGGTTGGTGGCGAGCAGCGCGCCCGCGCCGATCATGAGTGCCCCATTGGCGCGCACCATGAGCTCCGGGTCATCAGGCAGGCCGAGGGGCTCGGCCGCCCGGTCGACGAGCGGTCGCGCCTGCTCGGAGCGCTTCGCCGGGTGGCGCAGCGCCTCGATGCCTCCGGCGATGAAGAACGCGGCGAGCATCGGACGGGCAATGCGTCGGACAAGGGACATCGGTGCCTCCTGGTAGGTGCGTAGCCTTGTCTACGGTAGTCAATGTTCGACTTGGGTGAACGACCTGGCGAACCGAGCGGAAAGGGGTTCCGACCCGTGTGCGGACGGTATGCGGCCAGTGCCAATCCCGATGAGCTCATCGAGGTCTTCGACGTGGAGCTCGACGCGACAGCCGAGCCCGCTCGCTCCGTCCTCGTCAAGGCGCAGACACCGCCACCGGGACAGCCGGACTACAACATGGCCCCTACCAAGCAGGCGCCCGTGGTCCTCATGCGCAGCCCCCGGACGGGCGAGACAGCCCGCGTCTTCGCTGATGGTGCCGAGCGTCCCGGCGAACCCGACCGTCCCGAGCCCGATCGGCCGGACCCGGTCCGGCAGCTGCGCCTGCTGACCTGGGGTCTGGTCCCCTCCTGGTCCAAGGACGTCAAGACGGGGGTCCGGATGATCAACGCCCGGGCCGAGACCGTCCTGTCCAGCAGGGCGTATGCGCCGGCCGCCCGCTCACGTCGCTGCCTCGTCCCCGCGCGGGGGTGGTTCGAGTGGCAGGCCTCGCCCGTGGCCAAGGACGCGAAGGGAAAGCCGCGCAAGCAGCCGTTCTTCGTCGAGAGCGGAACCGACGAGGTCATCGCGTTCGCCGGGCTCTACGAGTTCTGGCGCGACCCGCAGGTGGCGGATCCCGCCGACCCGATGGCCTGGCTCACCACCTTCACGATCATCACGACCGATGCCGACCCGGGCCTGGACCGCATACACGATCGGCAGCCGCTGGTCCTGGACCCGGACGACTGGGCCACCTGGCTGGACCCGTCGATGACCGATCCCGAACGGATCGAGAAGCTGCTGAGCTTCCACGACCCCGGGCGCTTCCGGGCCTACCCGGTCTCCCGAGCCGTGAGCAGCAACGCCTCGAACGGTCCGCACCTCATCGACCCGGTCCCGGTCGACGAGCTCATCGGCGTGGTCGATCCGATGACCGGGGAGATCATCGGTGGGGACGCGTCCGGTGACTGACGCACTCCTTCACGGCGGAGTCCCCGACGGGGCGCCGGACGAGGGTGCAACCGCTGGCGGGGGAGGACCGGAGGTCCGCCTCATCGAGACCCCGGAGGGCCCGGGGAGGGTCCGCATCCATCGGCCCACCCCGGCCACGGGGGCGCAGCCGCCCCGCGGGACCGTCGTGCTCGGCCATGGAGCAGGCGGGCAGGGGGACTCCGCTGACCTGGCGCGTCTGGCCACGGTGCTTCCCGGCGACGGCTGGGTCGTCGCGCTGCTCGATCAGCCGTGGCGGGTCGCCGGCAAGAAGGTGGCCTCCCGCCCGGAGCGTCTCGACGAGGCCTTCATCCCGATGGCTCGGAGCCTGTTCCACGGTGAGCGACCACTGCCGCGTCCGTTCGTCTCCGCGGGACGGTCGGCGGGCGCGCGCGTCGCGTGCCGCACGGCCGAGGCCGTCTGCGCGGACGCGGTGGTCGCACTGTCGTTCCCCCTGCATCCTCCGGGGCGACCCGACCGGTCCCGCTACGCCGAGCTCGCCGGTGCGGTGAGGCTGGGCCTGCCGCTCCTCGTCGTCCAGGGTGAGCGGGACCCCTTCGGGGGACCGGAAGAGCTGCGCGCAGCGGGCCTCGACGGGTCGCTCCTGACGCCCGTACGGGGGACCCACAGCCCGAACCCCGGTGACGTCGCCGCTGCCGTGCGCGACTTCCTCGCCGCCCTCGCCCCCTGAGGGTGCCGTCGCCGGCCGTCGGGAATGCCGCGGTGGGTCGGGGTGTTGTCCACCCCGAGACGTTCTCCCAAGGAGACGCGAAGACCCGAACGGGGCATCGCTTCGGCTGTCCCCGTGCCGAACGAGTCTCGCCCAGCCGTCGCACACGAGGAGCACCAGCACTGCATGTATGCCGTCATCCTTCCCCCGACGCTCGATGAGCGGATGACACGACGCCAGGGCTCCCTTGCCACCTCGATAGGCTTGGCACCGATGACACCTCCAACCGCCTCCGACCCTCCTGTCGTCGAGATCGAACCGACCGCTGTCGAGCGGTCCGTCCAGGGGGAGGTTGTTTCTGAGCAGGCTGTCGCCACCGGGGCCGGATCGGCGTCCGAGTCTGCGGAGCCGAGCGAGTCTGGAGCCGCAGAGCCGGTCGAGTCGCTCCACACCTCCGGTGACGAGAACCTCGACGAGCAGGTCGATGTGGCCACCGAGTCGCCCGAGGAGCGGCTGGCCCGCTTCGAGCGGGACGCCCTGCCGCTGATCGACCAGCTCTACGGCGCGGCTCTGCGCACGACCCGCAACCCGGCCGACGCCGAGGACCTCGTTCAGGAGACCTTCGCCAAGGCGTACTCCGCCTTCCACCAGTTCAAGCCGGGCACGAACCTGAAGGCCTGGCTGTACCGCATCCTGACCAACACCTACATCAACAGTTATCGGAAGAAGCAGCGCGAGCCGCTCCAGACCGATAACGCGGAGGTCGAGGACTGGCAGCTGCACCGTGCCGAGTCGCACACGGCGCGTGGCCTGCGCTCGGCCGAGGTGGAGGCGCTGGACCGGCTGCCGGACACCGAGATCAAGCGGGCGCTCCAGGAGCTGCCCGAGGACTTCCGGATGGCGGTCTACCTGGCCGATGTCGAGGGGTTCGCCTACAAGGAGATCGCCGAGATCATGGGCACCCCCATCGGCACGGTCATGTCGCGGCTGCACCGTGGTCGACGGCAGCTGCGAGAGCTCCTCGCCGGGTATGCGGCTGAGCGCGGCTTCGGGACGGAGGCATAGATGAGCCGGGACGACGAGGACTTCCCTGTGAGCGAGCCGGGTGCCACGCCGCACTACCACGACACCGACTGCTCGGAGTTCATGCTCCGGATCTACGAGTACATGGACGGGGAGATGGGCCCCGAGGAGCAGCTGCGCTTCCAGGCCCACATCCGCGAGTGCCGCCCCTGTCTGCGGCAGCACGATCTCGATCAGACGGTCAAGGGTCTGATCCGCCGGGTGACCCCTCGTGCCGTCGCGCCCGAGTCATTGCGCTCAGCGATCGTCGCCCGCATCACGACCATCCGGATGGATCCGGGAAAGCCCACGTAGGACCACTCTCGCTGGCCTGATACCGCAACGGCCCGGCACCCCTCCAGAACGGGAGTGGGTGCCGGGCCGTTGTGATGACATGAGGTCCCCGACGGGGCAGGGACGCTGGTGTCAGGCGTTCGGCTTGCGACCGTGGTTCGCTGCCTTCTTCTTCCGGTCGCGACGCTTGCGGGCACGCTTGCTCATCGGCGGACCTCCTCATCTGGATGTAGGACTGGGGTCACAGGAGCGCTCTGCCTCGTGTCAGGAGGATCTCGTGTCAGGAGGATCCCGAGCGTGGCGGATCTTGGGCTCGCTGCAGCGTCGATTCTCGCACATGGGTGCAGGCCTTCCCCAACCGATGACAAACGGTTGGCGGGCAGCCGGTGAGGTGGCCGGATCCAGCCAATGGCAGTAAGACGACACGCCGGATGTTTCGTGACTTGTCGTGATCGTGAAAAGATGGACCGACCCTCATCCCGCGTGAGCGTGCACACACATACACTCGCTCTCGTCGCCAACGGTCCCGCGTGGGCCTTGATCACTAGGAGTCTTGATGACCAAGCGCATCATCGCCGTTGTCTTCGCGGCCGCCGTTGCCGTGGGCCTCGCCGCTGCGCCCGCTCAGGCAGACGCGTCCGCTGCCGGCAAGTCCGTCGGCAAGGTCGTCGTCAGTAAGGCCGGCTGGGACTGGGGCGGCTTCTAAGCCCCTCGTAGTCCGCTGGCAGTGGTGACGGTCGTGACCGGCGCACAGACCGGCGAGTGACCGCGAACTCGGCCCGCGGGCCCTGGGCCTTCGTGGCCATTGTGTGGCTGATCGCCGCGCTGCTGATGGCGGCAGCCTTTCACATCTCGCCGCTGGTTGCCGCCGATCTTGTCCCGCTCATCGCGCTCCTGCTCCTCGGGGTGCTGAGCCGCGTCCTTCCCGACACGCTCATCTCCGTCTCCGGAGACGGGATCAGATTCTCCTTCCTCGGGATCGTCATCCTGGCTGCCGCGGTCTTGGTCGGTCCGGTCGGGGGCGGGGTGGTCGGAGCGACAGCGACCCTTGCGCGCCCCACGCGGATGCCCGCCATCCGGCGGCTGTTCAACGCCGGGATGCACGGGACCGTCGGTCTCGTGGGGGGTTTCGCGTACCAGGGGCTCGGTGGCGTGGACCCCCTGACCGTCGGCCGACCGACCGAGGTCCTCCTCCTGATCGGCGTGCCGCTGGTGCTCGCCGACCTGGCCCAGGCAGCGACCAACGCGCTCGTGCTCTCGGGGATGATGTGGGTCTCGTCGGGAGTCCCGTTCTGGGTGCAGGTCCGCAGCCTGCTCTCCTCGACCGGTGCCGCCTACGTCGCGTACGGCATGGTGGCGTTCCTCCTCGTCGTGCTGTGGGGTCCGGCCCAGGTTCGCTGGTTCAGCGCCGCCCTCACAGCGGTCCTGCTGCTCGTCGTGTGGTGGGTCTTCGGTCAGTACGGTGCTGAGCTCGAGGCCCACGAACGGACCACGGACACGCTCATCGCTGCCCTCGATGTCCGACACCCCGGGGCTGCCGCGCACGCTCAGCGGGTGGCCATGCTGGCCGGGTGGATGGGGGAGTCGCTGCGGCTGGCGCCCGCGGCACTCGGAGAGTTGCGCACAGCGGCCCTGCTGCACGACATCGGTCTGCTGGGCGTACGTGATGCCGATGTGCTCGCCGTGCGTGGGCATGCACTCGCGGGTGTAGAGATGCTCAAGAACATCTCGTTCGCGGCGCCGGCGCTGCCGGTGATCGCCGCGCATCACGAGCGGATGGACGGCACCGGCTACCCACACGGGATGGTCGGTCCCCAGATCCCGCTGGAGTCCAGGATCATCGCCGTGGCCGATTCGTTCGACGCGCTGACGACGGGCACCGATGAGCACCCGCCCGTGGGCGCACGGGAGGCGTTGCAGCGTCTCGCCGACGACCCAGGCCTCGATCCGGCCATCGTGGCGGCTCTGGAGCGCGCCTCGAGCAGTCACGGCTTCAGCGATGCCACGGGGCAGAACTGGCTGGGTCGCGCCAAGTTCGTCGAGCGGGAGCCGCAGGCGACGAGCGAGGCGGGTGTCCGCTCCATCGCCACGATCGCGGCGGATCTGCTCCACGCCGGGCCAACGACGAGCTGGATCACCCGCCATGACCACCCCGACGACCGGCTGGGCCTATGACCTCGACGACCCTGTGGCTCTCAGGCCTGCTCCTCCTCATCGTCGTGGGGGAGTGCGCCCACGTCCGGCTGGTCGCCCACCGGGGCATCTCGCCGATCGCGTCGGCGGCCGCTGTGGCGTTCATGCTGAGCCTGCCCCACGACGGCGCCTTGGGAATCCTGACGACCCTGGCCGGTCTGCTCGCGGTCCTCGTGGCCTCCCTGCTGGGCACGGCCGTGGCAGCCGCACTGGGACTGCCGACGACGCCGGCGGATGTCCTCGGCCGCATGACGAACGCCGCCGCTGTCGGGACGTTGGCCATGCTCCTCTCCACCGCTGAGCTGGGACGCGACACGGGTCCGGCGGATCGGTGGATCTACGCGCTGGCGCTCTGGCTCGTCACCCTCGCGGCAGCCGTCATCCGCGCCGCGGCCGTCTCGGCGTGGATGTCCTGGTCGGAGCAGCGTTCCTTCGCAGTGGTCCTGCAGGACGAGCTCTCGACCTTCGGCATGGTGTCTCTGGCAGTGGCCACGACGGCGGTCACCATCGTTCTCGCGCGCGACTCCCTCGGCCTCTGGGCACCACTCTTCTTCTCCATCCCCCTCGCCCTCACCCTCGCGGCCGCGAGACGGTACGCGCAGGCGCGCACGACATACCGGGAAACCATCATGGCGCTGGCCCGGTTGACCGACATCGCGGGCTACACACCGAGCGACCATGCCCGACGGGTCGCCGACCTGTCGGTCGGTCTGGCGAAGGCCCGCGGGCTCTCGCAGCGGGAGATCACGACGATCGAGTACGCCGCCCTGCTCCACGATCTCGGCCAGGTCGCGCTGGACGAGCCGATACCAGGCGGCGCGACGGTCCTCGCGGCGCCGCGGGACCAGGAGCGGCTGGCGCGGGACGCCGTCGAGATCGTCCGGAACTCCGGCGTGCTCGAGGACGTCGCACGGATCGTCGCTCTCCAGGCCACGCCCTTCCGCCTCATGCAGGAGGACAACGAGCGCATCCCGCTGGGCGCCCGCATCCTCAAGCTGGCCAACGCCCTCGACGACCTCTCCGGTGGCTCTCGCGATCGGGGCCCGGTCTCCGTGGCGCTGGAGCGGATCCAGCTCGGCCTCGGCTACGAGTACGACCCGGATCTCGTCGATGACCTCATCAAGCTGGTGGCTTCGCGACCCGTCGCCTGAGAGCTGCGCACGACAAGTCCCCTAGGAGGGTGCCGGGGATAGTCGACCGCCGATGTGAGACGGCACGCCGCCGTGAGCCGGGGGGTGGGGGGAGTCCCGCACACCGGAATGCCTGAGGGCCCGCACCGATGACTCGGTGCAGGCCCTCAGGGATCGCGAAAGCGACTGGCGTCGGTCCTTGCTCAGGCCTGCTTGGTCTCGGCGAAGATCTGGGCGATCTCGTCGATCTTGGCCAGGAGCTCCTCGGCCTTCGCGACGTCGAAGCTGCCCTTGGTGCCCGAGGCGCCGGCCAGCTTGGTGGCCTCATTGAAAAGCGTGTGCAGGTTGGGGTACTTCTCGAAGTGCGGCGGCTTGAAGTAGTCCGTCCACAGCACCCACAGGTGGTGCTTGACGAGCTCCGATCGCTGCTCCTTGATGATCGCCGCGCGAACCCGGAAGTCGGGGTCGTCGTTGCCGGCAACCTTCTCGCAGATCATCTTGACGGACTCGGCCTCGATGCGGGCCTGTGCCGGGTCATAGACCCCGCACGGCAGGTCGCAGTGGGCCTGGACGGTGGGAACCTCGAGGAGCGAGGTGAGGACGCGGGGGAGCCGCATTGCCGTGCCTCCTAGATCCGATGTGCTCGTGATGGGTGGTGCTCGTGATGGGTGGTCAGCCGAGGATGACCGGCTGACAGCCTTGCAGGTCCCAACCTACCCCGCGCGCGGGCTGCGGGGCAGGCGGGTGAGGACCCGACCGAGAACGGCGTCGCCTGCGATGGATCCGAAGCTCCAGGAGTCACTGCCCACGTGCGCGTTGTCCCGCTCGACCCACCACCGGCTCGGGTCGTCAGGGTCAGGACGGGCAACCCGCTTGACGGTGAGGACGCCCTCCACGGGGTGGGTGAAGACGACGAGGCGGCCGGGAGCGGCGCTCCCGCCCCACCACACCAGTGCGAGGTCACCGTCCCGCAGGGTGGGCTCCATGGAGGGTCCGGCGACCCGCACCAGACCGGGGCCGCGGCGCCGTCGCCGCGGGACAGGGGTGCTCATTGGTCCATCTTCACGCACCGCTGACGTCACACACCGTCGCGGGAGGTCGGCGAGGTCACAGTTCGGGCACGTCGGCTTCTCGTACGGCGACGGGTATGTCAGGATGAGGTGGCCCGTGACTACCCGAGCGGGCGAGGACTGAACGACTGTGGATGTGAGACCAGTGGCCCAACCGGGTCTACGGGTCCCAGGCTGCCCCACCAGAGGTGCGCCCAGTCGAATCGTCCGGCGAATCGTCCGGAACGTGCGGCGGCCGCTGCCGTCACCCGCACATCCTCCACCCGTGTGCTCAGCGAAGGCACCTCATCGCGTCGCACCGCTCTCCTCCACAGATCACCACTCGACAGGCACGTGGTCCTGACATGGACAGCCCCGTGTCCCGACCCCATACACCGACCACAGCTCAAGGACTCTCTCCCATGGCCGCTTCCCCGCTCCACCCCTCCGACCACCTGACCGGCAGCGCCGCCGCGCTCGTCGGCTCCGGCGGCGGGAGCGAGCAGGCCGTAGCCAGCTCGTTCGATCTGGACTCCCCGGTGTTCCGGGCGCACGAGGGCGGCAAGCTCGCCGTCCACGCCACCCAGGTCCTGCGCGACCGCGCCGACCTGTCGCTGCTCTACACCCCCGGGGTCGCCGATGTCTCGCTGGCGCTCGCTGAGAACGCCGGGCTGGCCCGACGCTTCACGTCGAAGCGGAACACCGTCGCCGTCGTCTCCGACGGCACCGCTGTGCTCGGGCTGGGCAATATCGGGCCTGTCGCAGCGATGCCGGTCATGGAGGGCAAGGCCGTCCTCTTCAAGCACTTCGCCGACGTCGACGCAGTTCCCGTCTGCATGGAGACCGGCACCGTCGACGAGATCGTCGAGGCGGTCGCCCGGATCGCCCCGACCTACGGTGGGATCAACCTCGAGGACATCTCGGCCCCGCGGTGCTTCGAGATCGAGGCCAGGCTCAAGGAGCGCCTCGACATCCCGGTGTTCCACGACGACCAGCACGGGACCGCGATCGTCGTCCTGGCAGCGCTGATCAACGCCTGCCGGGTCCAGGAGCGGGACATCACGTCTCTGCGGGTCGTGGTGAGCGGGGCCGGTGCAGCCGGCGTCGCGGTCACCCGACTGCTCCAGCGCGCCGGCGTGGCCGATGTCGTGGTCTGTGACTCCCGAGGCATCATCTCGCCCGAGCGCAACGACCTCACCGACCACAAGCCGCGCATCGCCGCGACGACGAACCCGCGCGGGATCTCGGGACCGATCGGTGCCGCGCTCGTGGGTGCCGATCTCTTCGTCGGGGTCTCCGGCGGCACCATCACCGAGGAGGACCTGGCCAGGATGGCGCCGGCGGCGATGATCTTCGCGCTCGCCAACCCGAACCCGGAGGTGCACCCCGAGGTCGCGCACCGCTATGCGTCGATCGTCGCGACCGGTCGCTCGGACTTCCCGAACCAGATCAACAACGTGCTGGCGTTCCCCGGCATCTTCCGTGGCGCGCTGGACACCGGGGCCCGGCAGATCACCGAGGCGATGAAGCTCGCCGCGGCCGAGGCCATCGCGGAAATGGTCCCCGATCCCACTCCGGAGGAGATCGTGCCCAGCGTGTTCACCCCGGGTGTGGCCGAGGCGGTCGCCGATGCGGTGCGCAAGGTGCCCCTCTCCTAGGGCACCTGGTCCTGATCTCGTGCCTGCATCCTCGCCCGGGTTCGACTGACCTCACTCCAGGACCCGGGCAGGGGCGCCCACGACGGTGACCCCGGGCGGGACGTCATGCAGCACCACCGCGCCCATGCCGATGACGGCGTCCTCGCCGACCGTGACGCCCTGGCGGATGAGGGCCCCCGTGCCGACGAACGCCCTCGCTCCCAGTCGGACGTTCCCCGACACCGACGCCAGCGGCATGATCGAGACGTGGTCGCCGAGGACGGCGTCGTGACCGATGGCGGCGCCTCGGCTCACGTGGACGTGCACGCCTGCGGTGATGTGGGTAGTCATGCTCACGTGGGAGCAGATCACCGTGCCCCGGCCCAGCGCCACGTCTGCGCCCACGTCGGCCAGCGGATGGAGGAGTGGCGGCGGAGCGGCTCGGTCGCCTACGAGCCGGGCGCGGATGCGTCCGTCGGCCACCCCTCCGACGACGTCGGCACCGGGGTAGCGGGCGAGGCCGTCCTCGACTCCTCCGAGATGGGGCGCGAAGGGCGCCAGGAGTGCGGGGTCGACCGTGGCGTCGTCGAGGAATCCCAGGAGGCGCGGGGCATCGAGCCCGGCCGCACGCCGGGCCCGGAGCACGTGGGCGACCTCGCGTCCGTGTCCACCGGCACCGACGATGAGGATCTCTGTCGATCCCGTCACGCGCCCCATGGTGCCACGGTCATGCGCTTGCGGGGTGTGAGGGGGTCGTCCCGGTCGACCGCGCCGTGGAGGATACTTGTTCTTCCACACGTCATCACAGGAGTCGCGGACCGCCGCGGCCATCCGCGGAGGGGCAGGTCGTGCGCATACTCGTCACCGGAGGTGCCGGCTTCATCGGCGCGAACCTGAGCGCTCTGGCGCTGGAGCGTGGACACGAGGTCGTCGTCATCGACGACTTCTCGACGGGGGAGCGGGCGAACCTGGAGCGACTGCCGGTCCGGCTCATCGAGGCGTCGATCCTCGATGTGGGTGCGCTCGACGAGGCGATGCGGGGAGTGACCGCCGTTGTCCACCTCGCTGCGCTGGGCAGCGTCCCGCGGTCCATCAAGGACCCGGTCGCGACCCACCAGGCCAACGCCCTCGGCACGCTGCGGGTCCTGGAGGCGGCCCGGGCTGCCGAGGTCGAGCACGTCTCCGTCGCGTCCTCGTCGTCGGTCTACGGCCTCAATCCCGCGTTGCCCAAGAGCGAGCGCGAGTGGGTGCGACCTATGAGCCCCTACGCCGTCTCGAAGCTGGCCACCGAGCAGTATGCGCTCGCCTACCAGCAGTCCTTTGGCCTGCAGACGCTGGCCTTCCGGTTCTTCAACGTGTTCGGTCCGCTGCAGCGCGCCGGGCACGTCTATGCGGCGGTCATCCCCGTGTTCATGGATGCCCTCCTGGCGGCGCGTCCACTGCCGGTCAACGGCGACGGGTCGAACTCCCGGGACTTCACGTTCGTCGGGACCGTCTGTCAGGTGCTCCTCGAGGCAGCGGCGCGACGGGTCGTCCATGAGGAGCCGGTCAACCTGGCCTTCGGCACGAACACCACTCTGCTGCAGCTGATCTCACGGATGGAGAGCGTGACGGGTAGGCGCGCCACGGTCGATCACCGCGAGCCGCGCCCGGGGGACGTCCTGCACTCGCAGGCTGACAACGCGGTGCTGCGATCGCTCTTCCCCGACGTCCGGCCGGTCTCGCTCGACGACGGACTCCGCGCGACCTACGAGTGGTTCCTGCAGGCCTGAGAGATCCGGCCAGCAGGACGGGCGGTCGGACGGCATGGCGGCGGCCACAGAGTCGCTCGGGATCAGGCGACGACGCCCATGAAGTCCCGCCACCCGTTGTTGAGCACGAGCCAGGCGATCAGGCCGTAGCCGGCCTGCCCGGGTAGACCCTCGCCGGCGGCGAGGTCGGTGAGCCAGTGCTCATAGCTGCGCAACGGCGCCAGGCAGTCCACGAATCCCACGCCACGACGGGCACAGACGTCCGCCTGCGCCTCCGCGTAGCGCTCCAGGAGGTCATCGAACGCCACCTCTCCGGTGGGTGCGGGACCGACGACGAAGACGGCGATGCCGGAGGCGGCGGCGGCGTCGAGGGTGTTGGCGAGGTTCAGCCGGTGCCGCGCGATGGACAGGTTGGACCGGGCATCCTCGAGCCCCACCGAGACGACGAGCTTGCGCTCGTCATGACCCTTCCAGCGGTCGAGTGCCTCGGTCGAGGACCGCTGGAGGACCTCCGCGGAGGTGTCGCCGACGACGGCGAGGTTGTATGCGGTCAGGCGCAGGTCTTCTGCGCGCGTGCGACCCATGACCCGGGTGACCCAGCCCTGGGCCTTGGGGTCGCCGGTACCCGTGGCGAGCGTGCCGCCGAGGACGACGACAGCCACGTCACGCGGAGCGGGAGCCTCCTCGTGGGGCTCGGTGAAGTCGTAGCTCACGTAGCCATCTTCCTCATGGTCTGCCCTGGGAGACCCCGGTGCGCCTCGCAGCGCAGAGGGGCGTCACCCATCGTCGGTCCAGCCGTCCTCGTCGTCGTCGAGGCGGGCCAACCAGGTCGCGAGACGGTCGACGGGGATCTCGAACTCCGGGTGCAGGTCGACGAACGCGCGCAGCTGGTCGGCGAGCCAGGCGAGGGAGACCTCGTCCTCGCCGCGCCGCCGCTCGAGCTCCTCGATACCGCGATCGGTGAAGTACATACTCCTTCGGAGTCCTCCTAGCGCCCGAACGCCTCGCCCAGGAGGATCTCCTGCTCCGCCTGGTGCTTCTTCGTCGATCCGGTCGCGGGCGAGGCCGAGGCCGGGCGGGACACGCAGCGCAGGGGACGCGAGTCACCGCGCTCGGCGAGCGCCTCCGTGAGGTTGAGGGCCATGAACGGCCAGGCGCCCTGGTTGCGCGGCTCGTCCTGGACCCACATCAGCTCGGCCCCGGGGTACTCGCCGATCGCGGCGGCGATCTCGTCCGCCGGGAGCGGGTAGAGCTGCTCCACACGCAGGATCGCCACCGACCCGTCGTTGCGCTTCTTGCGCTCGGCCTCGAGCTCGTAGACCACCTTGCCGGAGGCGAGGATCACCCGCGTGACCTCTCCCTCGGGGCGGTGGCGGTCCGGCAGCACCGGCTGCCACGAGCCCGAGGTGAACTCTTCCGGCATGGAGGAGGCCGCCTTGAGCCGCAGCATCGACTTCGGCGTGAAGACGATGAGCGGGCGCCGGGGCCGGGCGTAGGCCTGGCGCCGGAGGAGGTGGAAGTAGTTCGCGGGTGAGGACGGGTAGGCCACCGTCATGTTGTCCTGCGCGCACAACGTGAGGAAGCGCTCGATCCGGGCCGAGGAGTGGTCCGGTCCCTGACCCTCATAGCCGTGGGGGAGGAGGAGAACCACCGAGGAGTTCTGGCCCCACTTCTGCTCCGAGCTCGAGATGAACTCGTCGAGGATCGTCTGGGCGCCGTTGACGAAGTCACCGAACTGCGCCTCCCAGAGGACGAGCGCATCTGGTCGCTCGACCGAGTAGCCGTACTCGAAGCCCATCGCTGCGAACTCGGACAGCAGGGAGTCGTAGACCCAGAACTTGGCCTGGCCCTCGCCGAGGTAGAGCAGCGGGGTCCACTCCTCGGCCGTGTTCTTGTCGATGAGCACCGCGTGCCGCTGCACGAAGGTGCCGCGACGCGAGTCCTGTCCGGCCAGGCGGACGGGTGTCCCCTCCATGAGCAGGGAGCCGAAGGCGATGAGCTCTCCGGTGGCCCAGTCGATGCCGCCGTCCGCGATGCTCTGGGAGCGCTTCTCCATGGCCTGGAGCAGCTTGGGGTGGACGGTGAAGCCCGGCGGCACGTTCGTGAAGGCCTTGCCGAGGTGGGCGAGCGTATCGTGCGAGATGGCCGTCTCGGTCGCCGAACCGCGCGGCTCGTCGTCGCCGGCCTGGGCGATGGGCGGCTCCAGCCCCGTGTCGGACTCTGCTCCCGACTCGTGGGACTTCTTGGCCGCGGCGTCAGCGCGCAGGGCCTCCTTGGTCTCGAGGAAGACCCGCTCCAACTGCTGCTGGTAGTCGCGCAGGGCGGCGTCGGCATCCTCGCTCGTGATGTCGCCGCGGCCCACCAGAGCCTCGGTGTAGAGCTTGCGGACGCTGCGCTTGGCCTCGATGAGGTGGTACATGAGCGGCTGCGTCATCGACGGGTCGTCGCCCTCGTTGTGACCGCGGCGGCGGTAGCAGACGAGGTCGACGACGACGTCCTTGTTGAAGCGCTGGCGGAACTCGTACGCGAGCTCAGCAACCCGGACGCACGCCTCCGGGTCATCGCCGTTGACGTGGAAGATCGGCGCCTGGATCATGCGCGCCACGTCGGTGCAGTACGTCGAGGAGCGACTGGAGACCGGGCTGGTCGTGAAGCCGACCTGGTTGTTGATGACGACGTGCACGGTGCCGCCGGTGCGGTAGCCACGCAGCTGGGAGAGGTTGAGGGTCTCGGCGACCACGCCCTGGCCGGCGAAGGCGGCATCGCCGTGCAGCAGGATCGGCAGCACGGTGAAGTCGGCGCCGGCGAGGTTCAGCCGGTCCTGCTTGGCGCGGACGATTCCCTCGAGGACCGGGTTGACGGCCTCGAGGTGCGAGGGGTTGGCGGCCAGGTAGACCTTGGTCTCGGAGCCGTCCTCAGCCGTGAACTTGCCTTCTGTCCCGAGGTGGTACTTCACGTCACCGGAGCCCTGGACCGACCGCGGGTCGTGCTGGCCCTCGAACTCCCGGAAGATCTGCGCGTAGGACTTGCCGGCGATGTTGGCGAGCACGTTGAGGCGGCCGCGGTGCGGCATGCCGATGCAGACCTCGTCGAGCTTGTCCTCGGCAGCGCGCGAGAGCACCCGGTCGAGGAGGGCGATGACGGACTCGCCGCCCTCGAGGGAGAAGCGCTTCTGGCCGACGAACTTCGTCTGCAGGAAGGTCTCGAAGGCCTCAGCGGCGTTGAGGCGGCGGAGGATCCGCAGCTGCTCCTCACGGGAGGGCTTCTCATGCGGGACCTCGATCTTCTCCTGGATCCACGCGCGCTGCTCGGGGTCCTGGATGTGCATGTACTCGACGCCGATGGTCCGGCAGTACGAGTCGCGCAGGATGCCGAGGATCTTGCGAAGACGGAGGAAGGGCTCGCCACCGAATCCACCGGTCGCGAAGTGGCGGTCCAGGTCCCACAGCGTCAGCCCGTGCCGGGTGATGTCGAGGTCGGGGTGGCGCCGCTGGCGGTACTCGAGCGGGTCGGTGTCGGCCATGAGGTGACCGCGCACACGGTATGCGTGGATCAGCTCCTGGACACGGGCCACCTTGTTGATGTCGTCGTCGTGGGTCGCCGAGATGTCCTGCACCCAGCGCACAGGCTCGTACGGGATGCGCAGGCTCTCGAAGACCTCGTCGTAGAAGCCGTTCTCACCGAGGAGCAGTCCGTGGATGATGCGGAGGAACTCGCCGGACTGGGCACCCTGGATGATGCGGTGGTCGTAGGTGCTCGTGAGCGTGAGGATCTTGCTCACGGCGTTGCGGTGGATCGTCTCCAGTGAGGCGCCCTGCCACTCGGCGGGGTAGTCCATCGCTCCGACGCCGATGATCGTGCCCTGCCCGCGCATGAGCCGCGGCACCGAGTGCACGGTGCCGATGGTGCCGGGGTTGGTGAGCGAGATCGTCGTGTCCTGGAAGTCGGCGACGGTGAGCTTGTTGTCGCGGGCCTTGTGGACGATGTCCTCGTAGGCCATCCAGAAGTGGAAGAAGTCCATCTGGTCCGCACCCTTGATGGAGGGCACGAGGAGCTGGCGGGTGCCGTCGGGCTTGGCCAGGTCGATGGCGAGGCCGAGGTTGACGTGCGCCGGCTGGATGAGAACGGGCTTGCCGTTCTCGTCGATGTCGTACCCGTTGTTCATCACCGGCACCTCGGCGAGGGCCTTGACCATCGCATACCCGATGAGGTGCGTGAACGACACCTTGCCGCCGCGCGAGCGGCCCAGGTGGTTGTTGATGACGACGCGGTTGTCGATGAGCAGCTTGGCGGGGACCGTGCGGACACTCGTCGCGGTCGGGACCGTCAGCGAGGTCTCCATGTTCGTGACGACGCGGGCGCTGGCGCCTCGCAGCGGTGACTGCTCGGACTGGCGGACCTTCTCCGGGTCGATCGCCTTGGAGGGGTCCCTTGGGCGCAGCTGAAGGGAGCGGGGGATCGCTCCGCCCAGCGCCTTCACCGGCTGGGGGCCGCCCTCGCTCGGGATACCGGAGGTCGAGGCCGGCTCCGCCTGGGCTGCCGGCTTGGAGGTCGCGGGCTTGGAGGTCGCGGGCTTGGGCTGCGCGGGCCTGGACTCGGCTGCCTTGGGTGCGGGTGCCTTTGTCGCGGGTGCCTGCGCTGCGGGCTTCGGCTGGGCTGCCGGGGCCGGGCCAGGTGCCGGCTTGGTCTCGCTGGGCTGGGAAACCGTGCTGGTCTGGGATGACGAGCGGCTCTGAGACGTGCTCGACTGCGCCGGTGAAGCGGTGGCCTGCGCCTCCCCACCGTTGGTCGCCGGGTCCTGAGCGGGCGAGTAGTCTGCGAAGAACTCCCACCACGCCTTGTCCACGAGGTTCTTGTCGCGCTTGTACTGCTCGTACAGCTCGTCGACGAGCCACTCGTTGGGTCCGAAGGCTGCCAGGGGGTCGTCGTTCGAGTGCTCGTCAGGCACGGCGTCTTCGCCTCTTTCACAGGGATGTGACTGGTATGCAGATGATCATCTGAGTCGTGGGGCTCCGCCTCACGACAGGACTCGGACCAGCCTATCTCCCGATGTGAACTTTCCCGCATCGAGGCGCGCACCGTGGACAACCGGTCGCCGAACCAACGCGGAGTCGTCGCCGAGCGGTCGCCGAGGCACCGACGAGCAGCCGCTCACCCCTCGTCGGCGTCCTGCGAACGACCGTCAGCCGACGTCCTCGCGGGTGGCCCGCCAGATGCCGAGACCGGCCAGGACGAGCGCGTATGCGACGAGCACCAGGGACCCGCCCCACCAGGACAGCCGTGCGGCACCGGTGCCCGAGTCGATGGTGTTGATGACGGCACTGGTGGCCTGGGTGGGGAGGTACTGCACGACGTTCTGCGCAGCCCATTCCCAGAAGCCGAGCCCGAACGTGACCAGTGGCTCGACGATCCAGGCGACACCGACGGCGATGAGGAGGGCAGCCACCTGGTTGGGGATGAGGATCCCGATGCCCAGGCCGATGAGAGCCCACACGGCGAGCACGAGCAGGCTCAGCGCCAAGGTCCGCAGGATCTCGTTCGAGGGCCACGGGTCGCTGCCGAGCAGCTGCAGCATCAGGGCCCCGACCGCCGTGGAGGCGACGATGCTCAAGAGCCCGTTGAGGATGGCGATGCCCACGAGCGCGACCGCCTTGGCGAGCAGAGCCTGCATCCGTCGCGGGTTCGCGAGGAAGGTGGCCGTGATGGTCTTGTGCCGGTACTCCGACCCGATCTGCAGCACGCCGATGGTGAGCAAAAGGAGGTAGCCCACCTGCAGACCGGCGGTGTACACCGAGTTGGCCAGCTGGACCGGCTCCATCGGGGGCATGGTGTCCGGCGTCGTCTCCGGCATGAGCTCGACGAAGACGAAGGCGAAGAACACGGTGAAGAGGACGGCGGAGGCGACGATGGCGATCGCCATGCCCCACCACAAGCGTGTCGTGAAGTACTTGAGGAACTCGGATCGGATGGCGCGCAGCATCAGCCGTTCGCTCCTTCCTGGCCGGTGATGGCGTCTCGTTCGGCCGGGGCGCTGACCGCGCCGGGGGAGCCGAGATTGCGGTTGGTCCCCTCGGTGAGGGAGAAGTAGAGCTTTTCCAGCTCGCTGTTCTTCTCGCGCAGCTCCCAGATGGGCAGGCCGGCGCGCAGGGCGACGTCACCGACGAGCCGTAGGTCGGTCGTGTCGGCGACGATGTGGTCACCCTCGACCCGCGCGGTGACGTCGGCGATCCGCAGCGCACCGATGAGACGGTCCGGGTCGGAGGTGCGGATCTGACATCCATGTCCGCCGGAGAGGTCGGCCATCGGTCCGCTCGTGACGAGCCTGCCGTTGGCGATGATCACGAGGTCGTCGATCGTCTGCTCGACCTCGGAGAGCATGTGGCTCGAGATGAGGATCGTCCTGCCCTCGCCGGCCAGGTGCCGCAGGAAGCCGCGTAACCAGCGGATCCCTTCCGGGTCCAGGCCGTTGGCCGGCTCGTCGAGGATGAGGACATCGGGGTCACCGAGGAGTGCAGCCGACAGACCGAGCCGCTGCCGCATACCCATGGAGTAGCCGCCCGCGCGCTGGTCCGCCGCCGCCGGGATACCGGTCAGCTCGAGCACCTGGTCGACCCGCGAGTCCGGGATGCCGGCCGCCGCCGCGATCGTGCGCAGGTGGTTGCGGCCGCTGCGGCCCGGGTGGAACCCGGTCGCTTCCAGGGCGGCGCCGACGGTGCCGGCGGGGTCCGCCAGGTGCGCATACGTCTGCCCGTCGATCAGCGCAGTCCCGCTGGTCGGGCTGATGAGCCCGAGCAGCATACGCAGGGTCGTCGTCTTCCCTGCACCGTTCGGCCCGAGGAACCCGGTGATCCGACCGGGCTCCACGGCGAAGCTGAGCTCGTCGACGGCCTTGAAGGCGCCGAAGTGCTTCGAGAGCCGGTCGATCTCGATGCGTTTGCCGCGGACGCCGGAGCCGTTCCGCGTCGGTGTCGTCGTCATGTCCCTCATCCTTGCAGCCGGGACTGCGGCGTCGTTCCCCCACCCGGGTGAACGTCCGGTCCCACGCTGGGGGGAGTTCGACCCGTCCGGGCCGACCGCCTCGAGCCGTAGAAAGAGGTCACGGACAGCCCCAGGGCATCGGCCGGACGCACTCGGTCGGGACTGCTGTTGGCAGTGGCACGGTCACCGACGAGACTGAGGGGACCTGTTCGGTCCGCTGGTCCGGTTCGAAGCGGTGCCGGCGTCCGAGGTCGACGATCCGAAGGAGTGACGATGAGTCTGCTGCAGAGCGACCTGTGGGACGGCAAGATCTATGTGGGTGGCTGGCGGGACGGTGGGTCCACCTATGACGTGGTCGAGCCCGCCACAGGGGAGACCCTCGGGTCCCTGGGCCAAGCCTCGCCCGACGACGTGCTGCGAACGGCCCAGGAGGCGAGCGCCGCTCAGAAGTCGTGGGCGGCGGTCAATCCTTTGGAGCGGGCCGCAGTGCTGCGCCGCGCCGGTGACCTGTGGCGCGCGCACGCGGAGGAGCTCGCGGGGTGGATCGTGCGTGAGGCGGGATCGATCCCGCCGAAGGCGCAGCTGGAGATCGACTCGGCGGCGGAGATCTGCTTCGAGTCGGCCGCCCTGGCCACGCACCCGCGGGGCGAGGTCCTCGCGTCCGCGGAGCCTCGGTGGAGCTTCGCCCGACGGGTGCCCGCGGGAGTCGTCTCGGTGATCGCCCCCTTCAACTTCCCCCTCATCCTCTCCATCCGGTCGGTCGCGCCGGCGCTCGCGCTCGGGAACGCGGTCCTCCTCAAGCCGGACCCGCGGACGGCGGTGTGCGGTGGCGTGAGTCTCATCCGGATCTTCGAGGAGGCGGGTCTGCCCTCCGGCGTCCTCAGCCTGCTGCCCGGCGGCGCCGACATCGGCCAGGCGGTCGTGACGGCTCCTGAGGTGCGGGTGATCTCGTTCACCGGCTCGACCGAGGCAGGTCGAGCGGTCGGAGCACTCGGTGCCCAGCACCTCAAGCGGACGCACCTCGAGCTCGGCGGGAACAACGCCCTCATCGTCCTGCCCGGCGCGGACCTGGACAAGGCGGTATCGGCCGGAGCCTTCGGCTCCTTCATGCACCAGGGCCAGATCTGTATGACCACGGGCCGCCACCTCGTGCACGAATCCCTCCACGATGCCTATGTCCAGGCCCTCGCGGAGAAGGCCTCCCACCTGCCTGTGGGGAACCCGGCCAGCGAGCAGGTGGCGCTCGGGCCGATCATCGACAGCAAGCAGCTGGCCCGCGTCGACGGACTGGTCCAGGAGACGGTCCGCGCCGGTGCCACTCTTGCATCGGGCGGGACCTTCGAGGGCCTCTTCTACCGGCCGACCGTGCTCGGGCAGGTCTCCACGGACATGCCCGCCTACGCGCAGGAGGTCTTCGGGCCAGTGGCGCCGGTGGTGCCGTTCAGCACCGTGGAGGAAGCCGTGAGCCTGGCCTCGAGCACCGAGTACGGCCTGTCCCTCGGCATCCTCGGTGAGGTGGGCACGGCGATGGAGATCGCGGATGCCGTGCCGAGCGGCATCATCCACATCAACGAGCAGACGGTCAGCGACGAGCCGATGATCCCGTTCGGTGGAGTCGGGGCGTCGGGCAACGGGTCGCGCGTCGGAGGGCCGACCGCGAACATCGAGGCCTTCACCGAGACCCAGTGGCTCACCGTCCGCAGCACCATCGCGCCCTACCCGTTCTGAGCCGACGACTCCAGGCTGCTCTGCGGTCCGACCGCAGAGCGGCCTGGTGGTCCCTCCTCCTCGTAGAGGTCGTCCGGGCCGGTCCGTGATGGACACAAGAGCCCGTACCAGAACGTGACAATAGGAACGTTCTGGTACGGGCAGGCTCGCTGGGTGGCCCTCGGTTCCGCTGCCGATCAACCGGACTGACCCATCCCGTCGGGCACCTCGGCGTGGTCGGCATCACCTGCTCTGGAGCGGCCGGCGACTGTCCCGCTGCCTGGCACAGCCCCTATCGTCGAGATCGTGGACGACTTCTCCGACCTGCTCGCAGCCAATGCCGAGTACGCGAAGGACTTCCAGCTCTCCGGCTTCGACGGTGTCGCGCGTGCCGGGGTCGCGATCGTCACCTGCATGGACTCCCGCATCGACCCCCTCAAGCTGCTCGGGCTCGAGCACGGAGACGCCAAGATCTTCCGCAACCCAGGTGGACGCGTCACTCCACAGGCCCTGACCGCCCTGGTGCTCGGCTCGCACCTGCTCAACGTGTCCCGGATCCTCATCGTCCCGCACACCCGCTGCGCGATGGCCAGCTGCAGCGAGCGCGAGCTCCAGCGGCGGATCGGCGCCTCCGCCGGTCAGGACGCCTCCTGGCTGGACGTGGGCGCCATCGAGGACCAGGTCGCCGCTTTGGGGGAGGACGTGCACAAGGTGCGCTCGCACCCCCTCATCCCGGACCAGGTGACCGTGGGTGGATTCATCTACGACGTCGATACAGGTCTGCTCGAGCAGAAGTACTGAGTGTCGGGAGGACCGATATGCGGACCACCCGATTGCCAGCAGGGATCCTTCGGGCGGGTGACGCAGGTCTGGGAGGCGGCCGACGGGATGGGTGATGGCTCAGACGGCCCCGGTGGTCTACATGGCTTCCGGGCCCACCTGCAGCTGATGGACCTTTGTCCGCCATGCGCACAGCAAAACCCCTCTGACCTGCATTTGCAGGTCAGAGGGGTTTTCGTGTGCCCCCGGCAGGATTCGAACCTGCGCTCCCGCCTCCGGAGGGCGGTGCTCTATCCCCTGAGCTACGGGGGCGGGCGGAGTCGAGGGTATCAGCCTCACGGCGAGGATCCTGCATTCGGACCCTCATTCCACCACCGGAGGAGACGTCTCATCCACTGGGGAGCAGGAAGGAGCGGTCCGAGCGGGACCTAGACTTGTCCGAATGACCCCCGAGGACCTGTCTGCAGCCATCCGTGCTGCCCTGAGCGACGCCGTTACCGCGGGTGAGCTCGGGCGACTGTCGACCCCTGACGCCATCCCGGATGACATCCGCGTAGAGCGTCCGCGCAGCAAGGAGCACGGCGACTGGGCCACGAACATCGCGATGCAGCTGGCCAAGCCGACCGGTATGCCGCCGCGCCAGGTCGCCGAGGTCCTCGCCGAGCGCCTGGGCCGGGTCGAGGGCATCAAGGCCGTCGACGTCGCCGGCCCGGGGTTCCTCAACATCACCCTCGATGCGGCGAGTGCCGGTGAGCTGGCCCGCACCATTGTCGAGGCCGGCCCCGCATACGGGCGATCGGACGCGCTCGCGGGCAAGCGGATCAACCTCGAGTTCGTCTCGGCCAACCCGACCGGACCCATCCACCTCGGCGGCACCCGTTGGGCCGCTGTGGGCGACGCTCTCGCGAGGATCCTCACCGCAGCCGGCGCCGAGGTCACCCGCGAGTACTACTTCAACGACCACGGCGCTCAGATCGACCGGTTCGCGCGCAGCCTGCTCGCTGCCGCACGGGGCCGGGAGGCGCCCGAGGACGGGTACGCCGGCGGGTACATCAACGACATCGCCGCTGCCGTCGTCAAGGAGGACCCCTCGATCCTCGACCTGCCGGATGACGAGGCCCAGGAGCGGTTCCGCGCGCGCGGCGTGGAAATGATGTTCGACCAGATCAAGGCCTCGTTGCACGAGTTCGGCGTCGACTTCGACGTCTACTTCCACGAGAACGACCTCCACGAGTCCGGAGCCGTGGCCCGCGCGGTGGAGCGGCTCACCGAGCTCGGGGTGATGTTCGAGGCGGACGGCGCCCTCTGGCTGCGCTCGACCGACTACGGCGACGACAAGGACCGGGTCGTCATCAAGAGCGACGGGAGCCCCGCATACATCTCCGGGGACCTGGCCTACTACCTCGACAAGCGGCAGCGCGGCTTCGACACCTCGATCATCATGCTCGGTGCCGACCACCACGGGTACGTGCGCCGGATGATGGCGATGTGCGCCGCCTTCGGGGACACCCCGGGGGAGAACCTCGAGATCCTCATCGGGCAGATGGTCAACCTCGTCAAGGACGGCCAGCCGGTCCGGATGAGCAAGCGGGCGGGCACCGTCGTCGTCCTCGAGGACCTCGTCGAGGCCGTCGGGACCGACGCGGCTCGCTACGCCCTCACCCGGAGCTCGACCGACAGCAACATCGACATCGACCTCGACCTGCTCGTCCGGGCGACGAACGAGAACCCGGTCTACTATGTCCAGTACGCCCACGCCCGGACCCGCAACGTGTCCCGGTTGGCCGAGCTCGACGGTGTCCGCAAGGAGGACGGCTTCGACGCCTCCCTCCTCACCGATGAGACCGAGGCTGCCCTGCTCGCCGCCCTCGGCGACTTCCCGCGGGTCGTTGCCCAGGCTGCGCAGCTGCGTGAGCCGCACCGGGTTGCGCGCTACCTCGAGGAGCTCGCCGGGCGCTACCACAAGTGGTACGACACCTGCCGGGTCCGGCCGGTCAACGCGGACGAGCCGGTCACCGACCTGCACCGCACCCGGCTGTGGCTCAACGACGCGACCGGCCAGGTCCTCGCCAACGGTCTCGGACTCCTCGGCGTCTCGGCGCCCGATCGGATGTAAGGCGCACCCCGATGCGCGCACACGAGGCCGGTGCCCTCCACGCCGAGGGTTATGGGGGGCCACCGCTCTATCTGCCCTACCCCGAGGACGTCAACGCCCTGCTCCCCCAGCTGTGGGCCAGGACGGTCCATCGGGGGGAGGACGGCGCCCTGCGCGTCGGTGGGCTCGACGTCCGCTCGATCGCTGCCGAGTTCGGCACCCCTGCCTACGTCCTCGACGAGGAGGACTTCCGCAGCCGTGCCCGCGCCTTCCGCGACGACTACGCAGGTCCGTTCGCCGAGGTATGCGGTGGTGCCGACGTCTACTACGCCGGCAAGGCGTTCCTGTGCACCGAGGTCGCCCGATGGGTGGCCGATGAAGGCCTCGGGCTCGACGTCACAACCGGTGGTGAGCTCGCGGTCGCCCAGCGTGCAGGATTTCCCGCCGAGCGAATTGCGTTGCACGGCAACAACAAGAGTCTCGCGGAGATCGAGCAGGCACTCTCCTACGGAGTGGGCAAGATCGTCATCGACAGTCTCGATGAGATCGAGCGGATCGATGCCGTCGCTGCCCGGCTCGGCGTCGTCGCGCCGGTGATGATCCGCGTGACGGTCGGGGTCGAGGCCCACACCCACGAGTTCATCGCGACCGCCCACGAGGACCAGAAGTTCGGTCTCTCGCTCGCGACCGGGGTGGCGAAGGAAGCGGCCGGACGCGTTCTCGACCGCACGGGGACGATGCGCCTACTCGGGCTGCACAGCCACATCGGCTCCCAGATCTTCGACACCGGCGGCTTCGAGATCTCGGTGCGGCGTCTCATCGGCCTGCACGCGGAGCTCGTACGGGAGCACGACATCGAGCTCCCGTCCATGGGCCTCGGGGGTGGCTTCGGGATCGCCTACACCTCGCAGCACACGCCGCTGAGCCCGGCCGAGCTGGGTGAGCAGATGGCCGACCTCCTCGAGCGGGAGGGCAAGATCATCGGTGACGGGGACGGCAGCTCCATCCCGAGAATCTCGATCGAGCCCGGTCGGGCCATCGTCGGCCCGGCGGCCTTCACCCTCTACGAGGTGGGCACCGTCAAGCCCGTCACCGTCAACGAGCGGGTGACCAGGACATACGTCTCCGTCGACGGCGGAATGAGCGACAACATCCGACCGGCTCTGTACGAGGCGGACTACTCCTGCACCCTCGCCAGCCGGCGCAGCGACGCCCCTCCGATGCTGTCCCGGGTCGTCGGCAAGCACTGCGAGAGTGGCGACATCGTCGTGCTCGACGAGTACCTGCCGGCCGACCTGCGCGCCGGCGACCTCATCGCGGTGCCCGGGACCGGCGCATACTGTCGGAGCCTGTCGAGCCAGTACAACCACACACCCCGGCCCCCGGTGGTCGCCGTGCGCGACGGACGCGCCAGACTGATCGTGCGGCGTGAGACGGTCGAGGACATCCTCGCCCTGGATGTCGGCTGACCGGCGATGACTGACGAGACAACAGCACACGCAGTCCAGCCGGGCGAGATGATCAGGCAGAGACGTCACAGGCAGTAGTACCCAGACCGTAGTACCCAGACAGTAGTACCCAGGCAGTAGTACCCAGGCAGAAGAGCACCAAGGAGCACCACACATGAGCACGCCATCGGCGGTGACCCCGCTGCGGGTCGCCCTCCTCGGGGGCGGAGTCGTCGGCTCGTCCGTCGCCCGGATGCTCGTCGAGGGTGCCGACGACCTCGCCGCCCGCGTGGGCGTCCCCCTCGAGCTGGTCGGGATCGCAGTGCGCCGGGCCGGACGGGACCGTTCGGACCTGCGGGTGGATCCGGAGCTGATCACGACCGACGCGGCCGAGCTGGTCACCCGCGCCGACATCGTCGTCGAGGTGATCGGTGGGATCGAGCCGGCGCGCAGCCTGCTCCTGTCGGCCATGGAGCACGGCGCATCGGTCGTGACGGCGAACAAGGCCCTGCTGGCCGAGGACGGTCCTGCCCTCTACGACGCCGCCCACAAGAACGGTGTGGACATCTACTTCGAGGCCGCGGTCGCGGGCGCCATCCCGATCCTGCGACCCATCCGCGAGTCCCTCGCCGGTGACGAGGTATCGAAGGTCCTCGGCATCGTCAACGGGACGACGAACTACGTCCTGGACAAGATGGACAGCACCGGCATGAGCCTGCACGAGGCGGTCGAGCAGGCGCAGGCTCTCGGGTATGCGGAGGCCGACCCGACCGCGGACGTGGAGGGATTCGACGCGGCGGCCAAGGCTGCCATCCTCGCCTCCCTTGCCTTCCACTCCCGCGTGAGCATCGCGGACGTCTACCGGGAGGGGATCACGCACGTCACCGCCGGCGACATCGCGGCTGCGGCGGCGATGAACCACGTCGTCAAGCTGCTCGCGATCTGTGAGCGCACGACCGACGAGAACGGCGTGACCGGTCTGTCGGTGCGGGTCCACCCGGCCATGATCCCAAGGACGCATCCCCTGGCCTCGGTGCGTGAGGCATACAACGCGGTGTTCGTCGAGGCCGACGCGGCCGGTGAGCTGATGTTCTACGGCAAGGGCGCCGGCGGCGACCCGACTGCGTCGGCCGTCCTCGGTGACGTCGTCGCTGTCGCCCGGCACCGGGTCGGTGGTGGTCGCGGGCCGGGGGAGAGCTCCTACGCCGACCTGCCGACGCTGCCGATGGGTGCCGCTCGCACCCGCTACCACATCGCCCTCGACGTCGAGGACCGTCCCGGTGTACTCGCCCAGGTGGCAACGGTTTTCGCCGAGCATGGTGTCTCGATCGAGGCGGTCCGTCAGCACGTCATCGACGACGAGAGCGGCCTGCAGCAGCAGCGGGCGAGCCTCATCGTCGTGACCCACACGGCCACGGATGCCGCACTCCGGGCGACCGTCGAGCAGCTCGACGGACTCGACACGGTCAACGAGGTCACCTCCGTCATGCGCGTGGAAGGCTCCTGATGGCTCACCAGTGGCGCGGAGTGATCCGCGAGTATGCCGAGCGGCTGCCCACGCTCGACGGCGCACCTGTCGTGACGCTGCTCGAGGGTGGGACGCCACTCATCCCCGCAGAGCGTCTCTCCGAGCGCGTCGGGGCACAGGTCTTCGTGAAGTACGAGGGCCTCAACCCCACCGGTTCGTTCAAGGACCGCGGTATGACGACCGCGATCTCGATGGCCGCCAAGCACGGGGCGAAGGCCGTCATCTGCGCGTCCACCGGCAACACGAGCGCGAGCGCTGCGGCGTACGCGACGAAGGCAGGCATGACGTGTGCGGTCCTCGTTCCCGAGGGCAAGATCTCGATGGGCAAGCTGAGCCAGGCCATCGCCCACGGCGCGGCTCTGCTCCAGGTCGACGGCAACTTCGACGACTGCCTCACCCTGGCCCGCAAGCTCGCTGAGGCGTATCCGGTGGAGCTGGTGAACTCGGTCAACCCGGCCCGCATCGAGGGTCAGAAGACGGCCTCCTTCGAGGTCATCGACGCTCTCGGGGACGCCCCTGACATCCACTGCCTGCCGGTCGGGAACGCCGGCAACATCACGGCCTACTGGAAGGGCTATACCGAGGCCGCCGAGTCGGTCACGGGCACGGGGGGCAGCTCCTTGCCGGCCGCCGCCACCCGCCGTCCCGCGATGTGGGGGTTCCAGGCTGCGGGCGCGGCGCCCATCGTCCTCGGGCACCCCGTCGACACCCCGGACACGATCGCGACCGCCATTCGGATCGGGAACCCCGCCTCGTGGCGTCAGGCGGAGGAGGCCAGGGACGACTCCGGGGGCCTCATCGACTCGGTCACCGACGCCGAGATCCTCCAGGCGCACCGGCTGCTCTCCTCGACCGAGGGCATCTTCGTCGAGCCCGCGTCCGCGGCGAGCATCGCGGGGCTGCTCAAGCACCACGAGGCCGGTCGGGTGCCGTCCGGGGCGACGATCGTGTGTACCGTGACTGGTCACGGGCTCAAGGACCCGGATTGGGCCCTCAAGGGTGCGGACGGTTCCGAGGTGACTCCGACCCGGGTATCCGTCGACGCCTACTCCGCCGCCGTCGCGCTTGGTCTGGACGACTGAGGTCTGGGGCGGCTCACGACACGGCTCGGCTCACCGTCCGGTGACGAGGTCGGTCTCTGAGCACCCGAAGACGCACACAGGAACGACACCAAGGAATCGGATGATGAGCGCGGCACCCGGATGGACGGTCCCGGCCGTCACCGTCAGGGTGCCCGCGAGCAGCGCCAACCTGGGACCCGGCTTCGACTCGATCGGGATCGCTCTTGGCGTCTGGGACGAGTGCACCGTCACGGTCGAGGAGCGCACCGGCGTGCGGATCACCGTGGAGGGGTCGGGAGCCGGAGAGGTTCCGCTCGACGAGACACACCTCGTGTACCGCGTCATGCAGCACACCTGGTCCGTGCTCGGGGCCGAGGTTCCGGCGGGCGTCACCCTCACCTGCCGCAACAGCGTCCCGCACGGGCGGGGGATGGGCTCGTCCGCGACGGCGATCGTCACCGGGATCGTGGCGGCCCAGGCCATCTGGGACATGCGTCGCGGCTTCACCGGTGACATCGACCGCTGCGTCACCAATGACATCGCCGCCACCCTCGAGGGTCACCCGGACAACTCCTCGGCCTCGGTGTTCGGTGGGCTGACCCTGTCCTGGACCGACGACGCGGATGAGGAGCGCACTCGCACCGTTCAGGCACCGCTGCACGAGGACGTCGACGTCGCAGTCTTCGTCCCCGCGGTGCAGCTCTCGACCGCCAAGGCACGTTCGGTCCTCCCCACCCAGGTCCGGCTCGGCGATGCCGCCCGGAACTCGGCGCGGGCAGCGCTCCTCATCCACTCCCTCGGCCACGACCCGTCCCTGCTGCTGCCGGCCACCAGGGAGTGGCTGCACCAGGAACCGCGTCGCCCGGCGTATCCGGCGTCGATGGCCCTGGTCGACCGGATCCGGGACCGGGGCCACGCCGCGGTGATCAGTGGAGCGGGGCCCTCGGTCCTGGTCCTGACGACCCGCTCCGAGATCGCCGAGGTGGCGGGTCTGGCCGACGACACCTGGCAGGTGCTCACCCCGGGGATCCCCGATATGGGTGCCGTCGCGACCCGGCACGCGTAACAGCTCACGCAGCCGCGCTCGAGATCCAACGTGACCGGCACGGATGAGGCAGGGTCTCGATTCGGACACGCGGTTCGTCCCGCGAAGGCTTCGTCCGGCACCAGCGGGGAAGAGTGATAGTCTTGGGAGTGCGCGAGACGGCGAGTGATCGCCCCTTCTGATCGCGCGATCACCATGAGTTCATCGGTCACGCCGGTCCTTGGTCCAGCGTGGTCCTCGGGTCACTCCGTCAGTCTGGAAGCGGCTGGATGCTGACGCGGTAGTGGTGCCCTCACCCCCTTGGGCTCACATCTCATGGTCACGGTCACGTCTGTGACCGATACGTCAAACCCTGGCTCTGCACCGCACTCGTGCGAGACAGAGCCCTACACACGGGGAAAGGGTCCCTAAGTGACAGACACACCCACTCTCGAGGCGACCAGCGGTGCGGCTCAATCGTCCGCCCCAGCCCGTCGATCCGGCGCGCTCAGCGCGATGAAGGTCGCGGAACTGCAAGGTCTGGCCTCGAGTCTCGGCATCACCGGAACCGGTCGGATGCGCAAGTCCGACCTCATCGATGCCATCAAGGCCCGCCAGTCGGGCACCTCCCGCGGCGGCGCCACCGGCGAGTCTGCCCGCAGCAATCGTCAGGAGCGCTCCGACGCGCCCCAGGAGCGCACCGAGTCCCGCGCCGAGTCGCGCGACAGCGGTGCGAGGGACCGTACCGACGAGCGCCGCCAGGGCGAGCCGCAGCGTGAGGCCCGGTCGGAGCGCCAGGAGCGCACGGACCGTCAGGAGCGCACAGCTGCGCGCCAGGACCGGTCCGATGACAACCGCCAAGAAGGGCGCCAGGACCGCCAGCGTGGCCAGAACGGCCAGCTGCAGGGCGGTAACCACCAGGGCGGTAACCAGCAGGGCGGAAGCCAGCAGAACGGTCAGCAGAGTGGCCAGTCCCAGGGCGGCCAGCAGGCCCGGCAGGGCAACGGGATGGACGACGGTGACGGCACGGGCCGGCGTCGTCGCAACCGCAACCGCAACCGGAACCGCGACAAGCGCCGGGTGACCGGTGGTCAGCAGCAGCCCGAGAACGAGGCGCTGCCGCAGGTCAACGAGGACGACGTGCTCGTCCCCGTCGCCGGCCTGCTCGAGGTGCTCGACAACTACGCCTTCGTGCGGACCTCCGGTTACCTCCCGGGCCCGAACGACGTGTACGTGCCGATGAGCATGGTCAAGCGCTACGGCCTGCGCAAGGGTGACGCCGTCACCGGTCAGGTGCGGGCGCCCAGCGAGGACGGCCAGTCCCGTGATCAGGTCGCGGTCGGGAGCAAGAACAACCGGCAGAAGTACAACCCGCTCGTGCGGCTCGACTCCGTCAACGGGCTGAGTCCCGACGAGGCGCGTCAGCGCCCCGAGTTCAGCAAGCTGACCCCGCTCTATCCGCAGCACCGGCTGCGGCTCGAGACCGAGCCCAACCAGCTGACCACCCGGGTCATCGACCTCGTCGCGCCCATCGGGAAGGGCCAGCGTGGTCTCATCGTCGCCCCGGCGAAGGCCGGCAAGACGATGGTCATGCAGGCCATCGCGAACGCGATCACGACAAACAACCCCGAGGTCCACCTCATGGTGGTCCTGGTCGACGAGCGTCCGGAGGAGGTCACGGACATGCAGCGCGCGGTGCGCGGTGAGGTCATCGCCTCGACCTTCGACCGCCCGGCCGACGACCACACGACCGTCGCGGAGCTGGCGATCGAGCGGGCCAAGCGCCTCGTCGAGATGGGCCACGATGTCGTCGTCCTGCTCGACTCGATCACCAAGCTGGGCCGTGCCTACAACCTCGCGGCCCCGGCGAGTGGCCGGATCCTCTCCGGTGGTGTCGACAGCGCCGCGCTCTACCCGCCGAAGAAGTTCTTCGGTGCCGCCCGCAACATCGAGCACGGCGGATCGCTGACGATCCTGGCCACTGCGCTCGTGGAGACCGGCTCGCGCATGGACGAGGTGATCTTCGAGGAGTTCAAGGGCACCGGCAACATGGAGCTCAAGCTCGACCGGCAGCTGGCGAACCGTCGGATCTTCCCGGCCGTCGACGTCAACAACTCCGGCACCCGCAAGGAGGAGATCCTCCTCGGTGCCGACGAGCTCAAGATCATGTGGAAGCTCCGGCGAGTGCTTGCCGCCCTGGACCCCCAGGCCGGTATCGAGCTGCTCCTGGACCGCCTCCGCAAGACCCGGAGCAACGCCGAGTTCCTCCTCCAGGTCCAGCAGACCTCGAACATCAAGCTCGACGACGAGGACGCCTGACCGCCCGACGCGGCACCCAGGTGCACCCAGCGGGGCGGGCTTCAGCGATGAAGTCCGCCCCGCTGTCGTCGCTGGGCACGTGGCACCCGAGGGGCGACCGATCGAGACGGACATCCACCCCGGCGACGTCGTCGATTGTGGGAATAACTGCGTGCTCTGGCACACTTGACGGTTGGACCGGTTCACGGCACGCGACGCGTACCTGAGTGATCTCGACGAGTGAGGATCACAGGCGGGGCGCACCATCGCCGAAGAGCGATGAGCGAGGGTTTGCAGCATGGTGCTGAGCCCGCCGACCCGGAGACCTCCCAAGGAGAACCTCGTGAAGAAGGACATTCACCCGAACTACGCGGAGACCACGGTCACCTGCACCTGTGGGAACACGTTCACCACGCGTAGCACTGCGCCCAACGGCGTCATCCACGCCGATGTCTGCAGCCAGTGCCACCCGTTCTACACCGGCAAGCAGAAGATCCTCGACACCGGTGGTCGCGTCGCGCGCTTCCAGGCCCGCTACGGCAAGAAGGCCGACGCCAGCTAGCTTTCCCGCAGCGCCGGTCCGCCGCACCCTCGTCCCGAGTCGAGTGCGGTGGACCGGCGCTTCGCTTTACTCACGCACCACTCTCACCTGTTCAGCCCACGTCCGTCACCGGAGGAGCCACCCGATGCTCGACTCAGCCAAGGCCCTCGTCGAGGAGCATGCCGCCCTCGAGCAGCAGATGGCCGACCCGGCTATCGCCGCCGACGTCGCTGCGCTGCGCAAGATCAACACCCGGTATGCGGCGCTCGCCCCGGTCGTGTCGGCGTACCACGCCTGGGTCGCGGCGGAGGAGGACCTGCAGGCGGCGCGTGAGCTGGCAGCCGAGGAGCCGGCCTTCGCGGAGGAGGTCCCCGCGCTGGAGGAAGTGCGGGTCGCGGCCGAGGCGAAGCTGCGCCGGCTGCTCATCCCGCGCGACCCCGACGATGACCGCGACGTCATCCTCGAGGTCAAGGCGGGGGAGGGCGGCGAGGAGTCCGCTCTGTTCGCCGCCGACCTGCTGAGGATGTACCTGCGGTATGCCGAGCGTCGGGGATGGAGCACCGAGCTCCTCGACGCCACGGAGTCCGACCTGGGTGGGTACAAGGACGTCAGGGTGGCGGTCAAGGCCAAGGGGATCCCCGAGCCTGGACAGGCTCCCTGGGCACGGCTGAAGTACGAGGGCGGGGTGCACCGGGTCCAGCGGGTGCCGGTGACGGAGAGCCAGGGCAGGATCCACACGAGTGCGGCAGGGGTCCTGGTCATGCCCGAGGCCGAGGACGTCGAGATCGAGATCAACCCCAACGACCTGAAGATCGACGTCTACCGCAGCTCCGGCCCGGGAGGTCAGAGCGTCAACACGACGGACTCCGCCGTGCGCATCACGCACCTGCCCACGGGTGTCGTCGTCTCCTGCCAGAACGAGAAGAGCCAGCTCCAGAACAAGGAGTCCGCTCTCCGGGTCCTGCGGGCCCGCCTGCACCAGATGGCCAAGGAGGCGGCCGACGCCGAGGCCAGTGCAGCCCGTCGCAGTCAGGTCCGCACCGTTGACCGCAGCGAGCGGATCCGCACCTACAACTTCCCCGAGAACCGGATCAGTGACCACCGCACGGGGTACAAGGCCTACAACCTCGATGCCGTCCTGGACGGGGACCTCGACCCTATCGTGCAGTCTGCCGTCGATGCCGATGAGGCAGCGACGCTAGCGGCGCTCGGTGAGCAGGGCGAGAGCGAGAAGGTCGGGGCGCAGCGGGGCCGTCGGTGACCCGGACGGTACCCCTCGCCGCCGAGGTTCGCCGGGCCACCGACACGCTCGCGCAGGTCGGCATCGCGTCGCCCGAGATCGACGCCGTGGCCCTGGCCGCCCACGTGCTGGGGTGCCGGCCGGAAGAGATCCGGCGCCGCATGATCCTGCAGGCGGCGGTCGAGGACGCGATCTGTGAACGCTTCCGAGAGCTCGTGCAGGAGCGGGCGAACCGGGTGCCGCTGCAGCACCTCACCGGGCAGGCGCACTTCCGCCGGCTCACCCTCCGGGTCGGCCCCGGCGTCTTCGTCCCGCGCCCGGAGACCGAGGTCGTCGCAGGAGCCGCGATCGATGCAGCCGCGCAGTGGCAGTCACCCCTCGTCGCCGATCTATGCACCGGCTCGGGGGCGATCGCTCTCGCCGTCAAGGACGAGGTGCCCCAGGCGCGCGTCGTGGGCGTCGAGCTGGACGGGTTGGCGTTCGAGTGGGCCCGGGCCAACCGGGATGCGACCGGTCTGGACGTCGAGCTCGTCCTCGGCGACGCGAAGACGGCACTCCGCGACCTCGACGGCCTGGTCGACGTCGTCGTGAGCAACCCGCCCTACATACCCACGGGCATGGTGCCGGTCGACCCGGAGGTCCGTGATCACGACCCCGAGCTCGCGCTCTACGGCGGGTCGGAGGACGGGCTGCGGATCCCCGAGCAGGTGGCGGCCCGAGCCGCGGCCCTGCTGCATCCGGGAGGGGTCCTGGTCATGGAGCACGCCGACACGCACGGTGAGCAGTTGCCGCGTCGCTTGGAACGGGCGGGGGAGTGGACCGACGTCGTCGGCCACAGGGACCTCACCGGCCGGCCCCGTTTCGTCACCGCGCGGCGGCGCTGAGCAAGGACGTTGGACGTGAGGAAGGCCGACCCGCTGCGCTGATGCGCAGGGCCGGCCCTCCTCGGTACGTCACCGACGTCTCAGAGGGCTCCCATGAGCCAGACGATGAGAACGATGATGAGCAGGATGCCGACGATCGTCCAGATGAGACCGCCACCGCGCATGATGTCTTCCTTTCGCTGCTGGGTCGTAGGGGTGCCCAGATAGGTGCAGCGTACGAGTCGTCCAACGCTGTTGTGGGGGGCCTTTTCGGCGGGAGGAGCGGTGCTTCGGTGTCCGAGGGCTGTGGCGTGTGCGCGTCGTCCGGTCACGGGTCGTAGGCTGGGGCGCTATGAGTCCGGTCTTCGACTGCTCCAGCGAGGAGAGGCGTCGCGAGGGGCTGACGAAGGCCGCTGCGGCGTTACGCGAGGGCCGACTCGTCGTCCTCCCGACAGACACTCTCTACGGGATTGCCGCCGACGCCTTCGATCCCGACGCTGTCCAGGCGTTGCTCGCGGCGAAGGGCCGCGGCCGCCACATGCCACCGCCGGTCCTCGTCGGTGACGTGAGCACCGTGGACGGGTTGGCGATCGACGTCCCGGACTACGTGCGCCGCATGCTCGAGGAATTCTGGCCGGGTCCACTGACGGTCATCCTCAAGGCCCAGCCGTCCCTGCGGTGGGACCTCGGGGACACCAACGGCACGGTGGCCCTGCGCATGCCGGACCACGAGCTCGCCCTGGAGCTGTTGCGCGAGGTCGGACCGCTGGCCGTCTCGAGCGCCAACCTCACCGGATGGCCGGCCTCGCGGACCATGGTCGAAGCGGCCACCCAGCTCGGCTCTGCCGTCTTCATCTATCTCGACGGGGGACCGGTCGGCGACGGCCTGCCCTCGACCATCGTCGACTGCACGACGGACACCCCCGCGATCCTCCGCGACGGAGCCATCAGCGAAGAGCAGCTGAGGCCCTTCTTCCCCAGTGCCGAGCCGGCGGAGGTCCTCGACCAAGCCGCCGACGAACCTACCCACGAACCTGTTGACGAACCCGACGACCCGAGCTCCCCAGCCGACCGCCCCGCGAAAGAGACCGACCCCGATGAGTGACACCACGTTCTACGGCTCCGACTACGCAGCCCTGCAGGCCTTCGACCCGGAGATCGCCGGCGTCCTGGTCAGCGAGCTGGAGCGACTGCGGGGAGGGCTGCAGCTCATCGCGAGCGAGAACTTCTCGAGCCCCGAGGTGCTCACCGCGCTGGGTTCGACGCTGTCGAACAAGTACGCGGAGGGCTACCCGGGGCGTCGGTACTACGGCGGCTGCAGCGAGGTCGACAAGGCGGAGGAGCTCGCGATCGAGCGGTGCAAGGCGCTCTTCGGCGCCGACCACGCCAACGTCCAGCCGCACTCGGGTGCGAGCGCCAACCAGGCCGTCTACGGCGCCTTCATGCAGCCGGGCGACACCATTCTTGCGATGAGCCTGCCGCACGGCGGGCACCTCACCCACGGCACCAAGATGTCCTTCTCCGGCAAGTGGTTCAACGCCGTCCACTACGGCGTCGACAAGGACACCGAGGACATCGACTACGAAGAGGTCGAGCGGCTCGCGAAGGAGCACCGGCCCAAGGTGATCCTCGCCGGCGGCTCGGCCATCCCGCGACTGATCGACTTCGAGTTCTTCCGCCGGGTCGCCGACGAGTTCGGGGCCATCTTCTGGGTGGACGCGGCCCACTTCATCGGCCTCGTGGCAGGCAAGGCCATCCCCAGCCCCGTTCCGCATGCCGACGTCGTCTCGTTCACGACCCACAAGGTGCTGCGCGGCCCACGCTCCGGCGCCATCGTCTGCAAGGAGGAGCACCGCGCAGCGATCGACCGGGCCGTGTTCCCCATGATGCAGGGCGGCCCGCAGATGCACACGATCGCCGCGAAGGCGGTCAACTTCAAGGAGTGCGCGACGCCGGAGTACGCCGCCTACGCGGCCCAGGTGATCGAGAACTCCAAGGTGCTCGCGACAGCCCTCGGCGAGCACGGCATCCGACCGACCACCGGCGGCACGGACACCCACCTCTCCCTGCACGACCTGCAGGGCGTGCTCGTCACCGGAGCCGACGCAGAGGCCCGCTGCGACGCGGCCGGGATCACCCTCAACAAGAACGCCATCCCCTTCGACCCGCAGAAGCCCAACATCGCCTCCGGCATCCGGGTCGGGACGCCGTGCGTCACGACCCAGGGGATGGGCACGGACGAGATGCGCACGATCGCCGAGCTCATCGCTCGGGCGGTCACCGAGGGCGACGCCGACGCGCAGCACCCAGTCTCCGTCGAGATCCGGGAGCAGGTGAACGACCTGGTCGGCCGCTTCCCCGCATACCCTCGCTGATCGGGAGCCGGGCGAGAAGGCCGCCGCGTGCGCGAGTACCTGTTCGTCATCATCGTCGCGGCGCTGATGACGTATGCGGCGACGCCCCTGATGCGAACCCTCGCCGTCCGCACCGGTGCCTACACCCAGGTGCGCGACCGCGACGTCCACAGCATCCCGATCCCGAGGCTCGGCGGCGTGGCGATCCTCATAGGCTTCGCCGCCGCCTGCCTGGCGGCGGCGCGACTGCCCCGACTACGCCAGCTCTTCGACAATCCTGAGATCCGCGGCGTCCTCATCGGCGCCGCCATTATCTGCGTCGTCGGCGCTCTCGATGACCTGAAGGAGCTCGACTGGTTCGCCAAGCTCGGAGGCCAGCTCATCGCTGCGGGCGTCCTCGCCTTCCACGGTGTGCAGCTCTACTCGTTGCCGGTCGGCGGGCAGGTCGTCCTGCCGCCCTTCATCCTCGTGACGCTGACGATCCTCGTCGTCCTCGTCTCGACGAATGCCGTGAACTTCATCGACGGCCTGGACGGCCTGGCCAGCGGCGTCGTCGGCATCGCGGCGCTGTCCTTCTTTGCTTACGCCTACCTCGTCGCACGGACCTACAACCCGCCCAACGTCTTCACGGCCGCAGCCCTGATCTCCGCGGCCGTCGTGGGGTGCGCGATCGGCTTCCTGCCGCACAACTTCTTCCCGGCGCGGATCTTCATGGGCGACTCCGGTGCGCTGCTCTTCGGGCTGCTCCTCGCGGCGTCCACCATCCTCATCACGGGCTCGGTGGCGGGTGCCGATGTCAGCGCCAACCCCATCGCCGCGACGGTCCTGCCGCTCACCGTGCCGCTCGCGATCTTCCTCCTCCCTCTCATCGACGTCATCTGGGCCGTCATCAGGCGCACCAGGGCCGGACGCCGGCCCTGGCAGCCGGACGCCGGCCACCTGCACCACAGGATGCTGGCGTTCGGTCACGGTCACCGGCGGGCCGTGCTGCTCCTGTGGGGGTGGGCGGCCGCCATCTCGCTGGGCAGCGTCTCGTTCGTCTTCTTCCGCGCGGAGCTCGCCGCCGGCATCCTCGTCGTCATGCTCGGTACGGCGGCGGCCCTGACCGTCCTGCTGCCGCGGGTCGTCGTCGCCGGCCGCCGGCCCCAGGAGATCCCCGGGCGGGACTGACGCCCTGGAAGCGCCACAGCGCAGGTAGGTCTGCGCCCAGCTCGGGTCGAGGCCGGCCGAGACGTGCGTCGTGAAAACGCCGCTGCCGGTGGAGCATTGGCCGCTGCCCGGTGCCGCCGTCGGGCTGAGGCGGCGTTCGAGTGGCGTGCCCGGAACGCTTGTGATAGTTTTCACAAACTATGCGACGGCAACCACTGGCGGGCTGGAAAGCGGGGAGCTCAATCCTCGGCGTCGCAGCCGTCGTCGGTCTGCTGAGTGCCCTCGTCATCACAGCCGTCGCCTGGCCGATCGGGAGCGAGAACACCGCCCTGTCAGCCCTCACCGGCACCCTCGTCGTCTACGTCGTCCTGCTCGTCGGGGTCGTCGGGATCAGTGCCGTCGTGGCGGGGGACTCGAACCTCTCGATGGCCGGCGCCGCCGTCGTCTACATCGGTCAGATCGTCCTCATCGTGGCTGCTCTCCTGGCCCTTCGGGACCGTGCCTGGATGGACGGTCGGGCCTTCGCGATTGCTGCGGTGGCACAGGTTCTCGTGATGCAGGTGGCCCAGGTGATCGGCTACAACCGGGGCCGTCACATCGTCGATGCGGACCTGCCTTCGGGCGCTCCGGGGGAGGAGCCCCGGTGACCGACCAGGGGAAGAAGCCTTCGCCGTACGAGCCCTACGGACCGGGCGACCGCAGCGGTCCGAGCCCGTCCTCCCAGGCCGATGCGATGGGGGCGACCATCATCGCCTCCCTCATCACCGGGCCTGCCGTCTTCGGGGCTCTCGGGTGGCTGCTCGCGCAGTGGCTCGAGCTCCGACTCCTCATCCCGCTGGGCGTGCTCATCGGGATGGCCCTGTCCTTGTACACCGTCTGGCTCCGGTACGGTAGGACCTAGTCCGTGGCCGCCGGTTTCTCCGTGGTCGGCACGTGCCCGCCCTCACACACCCTTTCGAGGAGACATTCGTGATCCTGGCTCCTGCAGCGCAGCTGCCAATGTCCAGCGGCGAAGAGTTCACCGCCCCGGGCGCCGAGATCTTCTGGGCACCCCTGATCGGCGAGGGCGACTGGGCCATCACCGAGCAGATGGTCTGGGGTGGGATCTCCGTCATCCTCATCTCGATCGCGCTGGTCATGCTCACCCGCAACGTCTCCATCGTGCCGAGCAAGAGCCAGTTCCTCTTCGAGGGCTTCTACAACTTCGCGCGCAACAGCATCGCGCGGGACATGATCGGCAGCAAGCACTTCCTCCGCTTCGTGCCGCTGCTTTTCTCCCTCTTCACCCTCATCCTCGTCAACAACTGGTTCGGCGTCCTGCCCCCGGTGATGAACCCGACCTTCGGCCGGATCGGCTTCCCCATCGCCGCCACGCTCGTGGTCTACGTCGTCTACCACTGGGTCGGCTTCAAGCGCTACGGCTTCTCCGGCTACTTCGGGCACATGATCCCCGAGGGCCTACCGGGCTGGATCAAGCCGATCATCTTCCCGCTCGAGCTGATCACGTACTTCATCACCCGGCCGCTGACTCTCGCACTGCGACTCTTCGGCAACATGTTCGCCGGGCACATCCTCATCGTGCTCTTCGTGAGCGCTGCCGCCTACTTCCTCACCCAGGGCGTGGTCTTCAAGGTCCTCGCGGTCCCGACCTTCCTCATGGCTGCGGTCATGTGGATGTTCGAGGCCCTGATCCAAGCTCTTCAGGCCTACGTCTTCACCCTCCTCGCCGCGAGCTACATCGCTGGGGCGCTGGCCGAGGACCACTGACGGGTGCGGCGCCCGCCTCGGCGAGCAGCGCATACCACTGCTTCATCTGCACAACACAACTGAATACCCACTTAACGTCCGGCCCCTGAGGCCGGAGCACACAAAGAAACCCACGAAAGAGGAATCACTGTGGACATCACCGGCAACCTCTCCCTGGTCGGCTACGGCCTCGCCACCATCGGCCCGGCCATCGCCGTCGGTCTGATCTTCGCCGCCTACATCAACGGCGTTGCCCGCCAGCCCGAGGCCCGTCCGTTGCTGCAGCCGATCGCCATCCTCGGCTTCGCGCTCGCCGAGGCGCTCGCGATCTTCGGTCTGGTGCTCTTCTTCCTGTAAGCCGGATCGGCACCCACCCACCTATCCGGTCCGTGCACTAGGAGAATCACGTGCTCAATCTCGTCGCCACTGTGCCAGCCGTCGTGACGGCCTCGGGCGCAGACAAGCCGCCGCTCATCCCGCACATTCCCGAGCTGATCTTCGGCTTCGTCATGGTCGGCATCGTCTACCTGGTCGTCTCCAAGATGGTCGTGCCGAACATCGAGCGCGCCTATGAGGAGCGTCGGGCTGCCATCGAAGGCGGCATGAAGCAGGCCGAGGAGGCCCAGGCCCAGGCCGAGGCGGCGCTGCAGAGCTATGAGGCGCAGCTGGCCGAGGCCCGTGCCGAGGCCAACGCCATTCGCGAGCAGGCTCGCGAGGAGGGCGCCTCGATCATCGCCGACCTGCGTAACCAGGCCAACGCCGAGGCGGCTCGGATCACCGAGTCCGCCAAGCGTCAGATCGAGGCCGAGCGCCAGCAGGCGATCGTCTCGCTCCGCCAGGAAGTCGGCTCCATGTCGACCGCGCTCGCCAGCAAGATCGTCGGGGAGTCCCTGGAGGACGAGGTCCGCCAGAAGGGCATCGTCGACCGCTTCCTCGCCGAGCTGGAGTCCGGTGCCGTGACGCCGGAGAAGATCGGCTCCTCGAGCGAAGGCACGGGAGCGGACTCCTGATGCGTGGTTCCAGTCGAGCAGCGGCTGCCGCCGCCCAGGAGGCCTTCGACGGCGTCCTCGGCGGAGCGGGTGACCGGTCCGCCCTGGGCGAGCAGCTGTTCTCCGTCGCCGCCCTCGTCGACGCCAACCCCTCGCTGCGTCGGGCGCTGGCCGACCCCTCCCGTGAGGCGTCGGCGAAGCAGCTGCTCGCGGAGCGCCTGTTCGGGGGCAAGATCAGCCCGGCTGCCACCGTGATCGTCAGCGCCGTGGCCGCCGGTCGGTGGTCGGAGGAGGGCGACCTCTCCGACATGCTCGAGTCACTCGCGGTACAGGCGTTCCTCTCCCAGGCCGAGTCGGAGGGCCGGATCGACGCGGTCGAGGAGGAGCTCTTCCGCTTCGAGCGCATCATCGCCGGCGACGCCGGGTTGCGGGACACGCTGTCCAGCCGCAACCCCGACGCCGAGGGCAAGGCGGCCCTGGTCCGCCGCCTGCTCGAGGGCAAGGCGCAGCCCGAGACGATCCGGCTCGCGGAGCAGGCTGTCACCTACCCCCGGGGCCGTCGCCTGGACCGGGTCATGGAGGGCTTCCTCAAGCTCGCCGCCCAGCGTCGTGACGAGCTGACCGCCCTGGTCACTGTCGCGGCGCCTCTCACCGAGCAGCAGGCTGCCCGCCTGCGCAGTGCGCTCGAGAACATCTACGGCAAGGCGGTCACCCTGCAGACCGTCCTCGACCCCACCGTCATGGGCGGTATCCGGGTCCAGGTCGGCGACGAGGTCGTCGACGGAACCGTGCTGCGCCGCCTCGAAGAGGCCCGACGACACATCACCGGCAGCTAGTCCGCCGCCACCGCGCACCACCAGCACACGCCCCCAAGAACCAACCGCTCCGGTCCACCTTTGACCGGCAACCGAGGAGAAGATCACACATGACGGAGCTCTCGATCCGTCCGGAGGAGATCCGGGACGCTCTGGACAGCTATGTCCAGTCCTACCAGCCCGGTGCGGCCTCCCGAGAAGAGGTCGGCCGCGTCATCGACGCCGGCGACGGAATCGCCCACGTCGAGGGTCTGCCCTCGGCCATGACCAACGAGCTGCTCGAGTTCGAGGACGGCACCCTCGGCATCGCGCTCAACCTCGACGTCCACGAGATCGGTGTCGTCGTCCTCGGTGACTTCTCGGGGATCGAGGAGGGCCAGGCGGTCAAGCGCACCGGCGAGGTGCTCTCCGTGCCTGTCGGCGACGCCTTCCTCGGCCGCGTCGTCGACCCGCTCGGCAACCCGATCGACGGCCTGGGGGACATCGAGTCCGAGACCCGCCGCGCCCTCGAGCTCCAGGCGCCGACGGTCGTGCAGCGCAAGTCGGTCCACGAGCCCCTGCAGACCGGCCTGAAGGCCGTCGACGCGATGACCCCGATCGGTCGTGGCCAGCGCCAGCTCATCATCGGTGACCGGCAGACGGGCAAGACCACCGTCGCGGTCGACACGATCATCAACCAGAAGGAGTTCTGGGCGACGGGCGACCCCAGCAAGCAGGTCCGCTGCATCTACGTCGCGATCGGTCAGAAGGGTTCCACCATCGCCTCGGTGCGCGGCACCCTCGAGGAGGCCGGCGCGATGGAGTACACCACCATCGTCGCGGCCCCGGCCTCCGACGCCGCCGGCTTCAAGTACCTCGCTCCCTACACCGGGTCGGCCATCGGCCAGCACTGGATGTACCAGGGCAAGCACGTCCTCATCGTCTTCGACGACCTGTCCAAGCAGGCCGAGGCCTACCGCGCCGTCTCCCTCCTGCTGCGTCGTCCCCCGGGCCGCGAGGCCTACCCCGGTGATGTCTTCTACCTGCACAGCCGGCTCCTCGAGCGTTGTGCCAAGCTCTCCGACGACCTCGGCGCGGGCTCGATGACGGGTCTGCCGATCATCGAGACCAAGGCCGGTGACGTCTCGGCGTACATCCCGACCAACGTCATCTCGATCACGGACGGCCAGATCTACCTCCAGGCGGACCTGTTCAACGCCAACGTCCGTCCCGCGATCGACGTGGGTGTCTCGGTCTCCCGAGTCGGTGGCGCTGCCCAGATCAAGGCCATGAAGTCGGTCTCCGGTCGACTCAAGCTCGACCTGGCCCAGTACCGTGCGCTCGAGGCCTTCGCGATGTTCGCCTCCGACCTCGACCCCGCGTCCCGTGCCCAGCTGGCCCGTGGTGCGCGACTCGTCGAGCTGCTCAAGCAGCCCCAGTCGGCGCCGTTCCCGGTCGAGGAGCAGGTCATCTCGATCTGGATGGGCACCACCGGCGAGCTCGACTCGATCCCCGTCGAGGACGTGCGCCGCTTCGAGGCCGAGTTCCTCGACCACCTCCGTCGCTCCAAGAGCGAGCTGCTCGCGGGCATCCGGGAGAGCGGCACCTTCGCGGAGTCGACCGAGCAGGCCGTCAAGGCCGAGATCGACGAGTTCAAGAAGGGCTTTGAGCGCCGCGGACACGACGGTGTCGTCGTGGGCAACGAGCTCGAGGAGGACGCCGCCGAGAAGGCGATGGAGTCCGACCAGGAGCAGATCGTCATCCAGAAGCGCTGATCTCGCGGCCGGGCCGCTCGTCGGCCCGGCCCGCAGCCGGATGACATCCACTTAGAGCACCGCTCAACGACAAACGCTAAGGAAGGCGGAAGGGTATGGGAGCGCAGATCCGGGAGTACCGGCAGCGCATCCGCTCTGTCAGCGCGACGAAGAAGATCACGCGCGCCATGGAGCTCATGGCTGCCAGCAGGGTCATCAAGGCCCAGCAGGCGGTCCGCGAGTCCACCCCGTATGCTCGGGCGATCACCCGGGCGGTGTCCGCTGTGGCGACCTTCGCCAGCGAGGACCACCCCCTCATCGGGGAGAAGAATGAGGTCAAGCGCGCGGGAGTCGTCATCATGACCTCCGACCGCGGTCTGGCCGGCGCATACTCCTCATCCCTGATCAAGGAGAGCGAGCGACTCATCGCCCGGCTCCAGGAGGAGGAGGGCAAGGAGGTCGTTCCCTACCTTCTCGGACGCAAGGCGGTCGGCTACTTCAAGTTCCGCCACCGTCCCTATGCGGCGGAATGGACCGGTTTCTCCGAAAAGCCTCGCTTCGAGATCGCCCGGGAGGTCGGCAACCGCATCACCGCCGACTTCCTCAAGGAGCCCGGGACCGAGGGAGCTATCGATGAGATCCACGTGGTGTTCACCCGTTTCGTGTCGATGGTGACCCAGGAGCCGGAGGTCATCCGACTCCTGCCCCTCGAGGTCGTGGAGGGCGCGGAGCCACCGGCACCGGAGGACCTGCTCCCGCTCTACGAGTTCGAGCCGAACCCCGAAGAGGTGCTCGACCAGCTCCTTCCGCGCTACGTCAACGCGCGGCTGTTCAACTGCATGCTCCAGGCAGCCGCCTCCGAGCTCGCTGCGCGGCAGCGGGCGATGAAGTCGGCGACGGACAACGCCGAGGAGCTCATCAAGAAGTACACCCGGCTGGCCAACCAGGCCCGCCAGGCGGAGATCACCCAAGAGATCAGCGAAATCGTCGGCGGCGCCAGCGCCCTGGCTGAGAGCAAATAGGAAACAGGACCCATGACTGCATCTATCGACCACGTCACCGAGACCGGCCAGGATGTTCGCCCTGGCGGCGTCGGTCGCGTCTCCCGGATCATCGGCCCGGTCGTCGACGTCGAGTTCCCCGTCGACGCGATGCCCCAGCAGTACAACCTCCTCACCACTGAGGTCGAGCTCGCCGGCGAGAGCAAGCTGATCAACCTCGAGGTCGCCCAGCACATCGGCGACAACATGGTGCGCGCCATCTCCCTGCAGCCCACCGACGGCCTCGTCCGCGGCACCCAGGTGCAGGACACCGGCGGTCCCATCACCGTCCCCGTCGGTGACGTCACCCTGGGCCGGGTGTTCAACACGACGGGGGTGTGCCTCAACCTCGAGGAGGGCGAGACCCTCGACATCAAGGAGCGGTGGGGTATCCACCGTCCGGCCCCGGCCTTCGACCAGCTGGAGTCCAAGACCCAGATGTTCGAGACCGGCATCAAGGTCATCGACCTGCTCACCCCCTACGTCCAGGGTGGCAAGATCGGCCTGTTCGGTGGCGCCGGTGTCGGCAAGACCGTTCTCATCCAGGAGATGATCGCCCGGGTCGCCCGGGACCACGGTGGTGTCTCGGTGTTCGCCGGCGTCGGTGAGCGCACCCGTGAGGGCAACGACCTCATGGTGGAGATGGAGGAGGCCGGCGTCCTCGGCCAGACCGCACTGGTCTTCGGTCAGATGGACGAGCCGCCGGGCACGCGTCTGCGTGTTGCGCTGTCGGCACTGACGATGGCGGAGTACTTCCGCGACGTGCAGAAGCAGGACGTGCTGCTCTTCATCGACAACATCTTCCGCTTCACCCAGGCCGGATCCGAGGTCTCGACCCTGCTCGGCCGTATGCCGTCCGCGGTTGGGTACCAGCCGACCCTCGCCGACGAGATGGGTGTGCTCCAGGAGCGCATCACCTCGACGCGTGGTCACTCGATCACCTCGATGCAGGCGATCTACGTCCCCGCCGACGACTACACCGACCCGGCTCCGGCGACCACCTTCGCCCACCTCGACGCCACCACCGAGCTCTCGCGTGAGATCGCCTCGCTCGGTATCTACCCCGCGGTGGATCCGCTGACGTCGACGAGCCGCATCCTGGACCCCCGCTACATCAGCGCGGACCACTACAACACCGCGGTGCGGATCAAGCAGATCCTCCAGCGCAACAAGGAGCTCCAGGACATCATCGCCATCCTGGGTATCGACGAGCTCTCCGAAGAGGACAAGATCCTCGTCAACCGCGCCCGTCGCATCCAGCGGTTCCTGTCCCAGAACACCTACGTGGCCAAGCAGTTCACCGGCATCGAGGGCTCGACCGTTCCGCTCGCGGACACCATCGAGGCCTTCGCGAAGATCGCCGACGGCGAGTACGACCACATCGGTGAGCAGGCCTTCTTCATGTGCGGTGGCCTCGACGACGTCGAGCGTCAGTGGGCCGAGATCCAGAAGAACCTCTGATGGCCACTCTCGAGGTCCAGCTCGTCGCTGCCGACCGGCTCGTCTACGAGGGTCCGGCCAAGCTGGTGCGCGCCCGGACGCTCGGGGGCGAGCTCGGCATCATGCCGGGTCACCAGCCGCTCCTCGGCATCCTCGTCGAGGGTGAGGTACGGATCAACGACGACGAGGGGGTCAAGACCGCCGTCATCGACTCCGGCTTCCTCTCGGTCGACCATGATCGCGTGACGATCGTCGCCGACGAGGTCGACGCGTCCGGAATGGGTGCCTGAGGACGACGCAATGACGGTCGTGCAGGGCTGCCGATGATCCGGATCACCGGGGTCGACGACCTGCCCGACTCGATCGAGGAAGTACCCCTCTTCGCCGCCGAGGTGGTGGGAGGGGTACTCCTCGTTCTCCTGCTCATCGGCTGCGCGGTGCTGCTCTACCTGCTGCTGCGCCGCCGGCGTCTCGCGGCGAGTGCGCCCAGCCTGTCCTGCGCACTCCGCGAGCGGGGCAAGGGGCGTTGGCGTTCATCGTTCGTGCGCCTCGGCACCCACTCGCTGGACTGCTTCGCGGTCTTTCGGCTCGGCGTGCGGCCACTGCGCAGCTGGTCCCGCGGCAAGATGGAGGTGAGCACCCCGATCGAGCCCGTCACCTTCATCCCGGGTCTGTCGGACCCGGTCGTCCTCGAGGTGTCCAGCCCGTCCACCGCTGAGGTGTTCGAGCTCGCGATCGAGCGCGGCGCATACCCGGCCCTGCGCTCATGGGCGGAGTCGGCGCCACCGCGCCCGAACTCGGTGGTCTAGCCAGGAGACGCCCCGGGTCGGTTCTGCGCCTCAGGGAGCCTCTGCTCAGCGCTCAGCGCTCAGCGCAGCGCTCCGCAGACGCTCAGCCCTCCGAGGCCGAGTCCTTTGGCGACTCCGATCCCGCGCTGCCCGAGCGGGAGGCGCGGGTGCGCTTCTCGGGGGCCGCTTCCCGGCCTCCGCCCGGCTTCCAGAGCACGTCACCACTGACGCCCGCACCCAGTCGGCCGATGTTGGCCACCCTGGCGAGGATGAACAACAGGTCGGAGAGGCGGTTGAGGTAGGTGGCGGCCAGGGTGTTGATCCCACCCTCGCCCTTCGCGGTTCCGGGCTCGGTCCCGTGCACCTCCGCGGCGGCCCAGGCCGACCGCTCGGCCCGCCGCACGATCGTGAGGGCGAGGTGGAGGTAGGCAGCGCCCAGGGTCCCGCCGGGGAGGATGAAGGAGCGCAGCGGTTCGAGCCGCTCCAGGAAGGTGTCGCAGTCCCGCTCCAGCTCCTCGATCCACTCCTGCTTGACCCGCAGCGGCTCGTAGGCGTAGTCGTCGTGGAGGGGCTGGGACAGGTCGGCGCCCACGTCGAACAGGTCGTTCTGCACCCGGGTGAGCACGCCGCGGATGTCGTCGGCCAGGTCCCCGGCGGCCAGCGCCACCCCGATGGCCGCGTTGGCCTCGTTGGCGTCGGCATAGGCCGCCAGCCGGGGGTCGGTCTTGGAGACCCGCGAGAAGTCCCCGAGCGCGGTCGTGCCCTGGTCGCCGGTGCGCGTGTAGATCTTCGTGAGATTGACCATGAGGGCTAGCCTGTCAGACTGTGACGGTTTCCTCGGCGCGGCCCGGTGCCCGGACGGTGCAGCGCCTCGAGGTGCTGGACGTGCTGCGTGGCGTCGCCATCCTCGCGATGCTCATCGCCCACGGCGTGCCGTTCCTGTGGCCGACCGGCGTCTCCCGACCTGTTGAGATGACCCTGGGCGCCATCAACGCGGTCGCCTCTCCGCTCTTCGGTCTCGCGATGGGCGCTGCCGCGGCACTGGTGTGGGCACGGCCGACGACGGTTCGGACCTGGCCGCGCCGGGTGCTCACCGATGTCGCGCGTGGGGTCGTGATCTTCGCGATCGGCATGCTCCTCGTCGAGCTCGACACCTGGGTCGCCATCGTCCTGCAGGTACTCGGCGTGCTGATGATCATCGGTCTCCCGGTCGCCGCCCTCGCCGGGGTCGCCCTGCGGCCGGATCCTGACGCGAGCCGGGTGCAGTGGCTGCTGCTCGCGGTCACCGTGACTCTGTTCGTCCTCGCACCGTGGGTGACGGGCACGGTCGCCCCGGCTGAGGAGCGCCTCGCCAACGGGACGACCGGTGGACTGGCCGAGATCTGGGCGGCCTTCATCGCCGGCTGGAGCTACCGGGCCGTCTCGCTGCTGCCCTTCTTCGCCCTCGGAGCCGTCCTTGCTGCCACGAGGCTGCTCCAGCGGCCACGCACCCTCTTCCAGTGGGCGTTGCCGGCTCCTCTGGTCCTGGCGGGACTGCGGCTGGTGGGCGTGCTCGGGCCGGCGGAGCTCTCGGGTGGCTACCTGGACCAGTGGTGGGATCTCACCCTCGTCACCGCGGCCACCGCCGGAGTGAGTGGCATCGTGGGCTTCGGCGCTGGGGCGCTGAGGTCCACGTCACGGGCGGTCGCCGACCTGGGCGCGATCGCCCTGAGCGTCTATGCCTTGCAGCTCGTCGTCCTCCGGCCACTCATGGAGTGGGGCGCCTGGCGGGAGTCCTCGGCACTGGGCTGGCTCAGCATGGCGGCCCTCGTCCTCATCCCCTCAGCAGCCATGGTGGGGTGGCGGCGCGTCCTCGGGCCGGGACCGCTGGAGCGACTGGTTGCGCTGGTCACAGGCAAGGGTCGAGCCAGCTGATCCGCTTGTATGTTCGAGGGCATGACTGTCTCCTCGACCCCCATCTCGCCCCTGCCTGAACGCCGCGAGCGAGACCGGCCGTGGGTCATGCGAACCTACGCCGGACACTCGAGTGCTGCCGCGAGCAACGCGCTCTACCGCCGCAATCTGGACAAGGGCCAGACGGGCCTCTCGGTCGCCTTCGACCTGCCCACCCAGACCGGGTACGACCCCGACCACCCGCTCTCCCGCGGTGAGGTCGGCAAGGTCGGCGTCCCGATCTCGCACATCGGCGACATGCGTGCCCTCTTCGAGGGGATCCCGCTGTCGGAGATGAACACGTCGATGACGATCAACGCCACCGCGATGTACCTCCTGGCCATGTACCAGGTCGCCGCCGAGGAGCAGGCCGAGGCAGCGGGGGAGGACCCGGCTGCGGTGGTCGCCCGCCTCGCCGGAACGACACAGAACGACATCATCAAGGAGTACCTCTCGCGGGGCACCTACGTCTTCCCGCCCGGCCCGTCGATGCGGCTCATCACCGACATGGTGAACTACACGGTCTCGCAGATCCCGAAGTGGAACCCGACGAACATCTGCAGCTATCACCTGCAGGAGGCCGGCGCGACGCCCGTGCAGGAGATCGCGTATGCGATGAGCACCGCGATCGCTGTCCTGGACGCGGTCCGCGACTCCGGACAGGTCGCCCCCGAGGACTTCGGCACGGTCGTCGCGCGGATCTCCTTCTTCGTCAACGCCGGCGTCCGCTTCATCGAGGAGATGTGCAAGATGCGGGCCTTCGTCGAGCTCTGGGACGAGCTCACCCGCGACCGGTACGGCGTCACCGACCCCAGGCAGCGGCGCTTCCGCTACGGCGTGCAGGTCAACTCGCTCGGTCTGACCGAGGCCCAGCCGGAGAACAACGTCCAGCGCATCCTGCTGGAGATGCTCGCCGTCACGCTCTCCAAGGACGCGCGGGCCCGTGCAGTGCAGCTACCGGCCTGGAACGAGGCCCTGGGTCTGCCCCGCCCGTGGGACCAGCAGTGGTCACTGCGCATGCAGCAGGTGCTCGCGTTCGAGACCGACCTGCTCGAGTACGACGACATCTTCACCGGCTCCCCGGTCATCGCCAACAAGGTGGCCGAGCTCGTCGCCGGGGCGAAGGAGGAGATGGCCCGCATCGAGGAGATGGGTGGCGCCGTCGCTGCCGTCGAGAGCGGCTACATGAAGTCGGCGCTCGTGGCCTCGCACGCGATCCGTCGCCAGCGGATCGAGGCCGGCGAGGACATCGTCGTCGGGGTCAACCGCTTCGAGACCACCGAGCCCAACCCGCTCACTGCGGATCTCGACGCCGCGATCCAGACCGTCGATGCCGATGTCGAGGCCCGCGCAGTCGAGGCCATCCGACGGTGGCGCCGGGAGCGGGACGAGGACCCCGAGCGCGGGCCTCGCGCAGCGGCCGCCTTGGACGCCCTTCGCGAGGCGGCGAAGGGCGACGGCAGTCTCATGCCGGCATCGTTGGACTGCGCCCGCGCCGGAGTCACCGTGGGGGAGTGGGCCGGTGCCCTGCGCGAGGTGTTCGGTGAGTACCGTGCCCCCACGGGTGTCAGTGGCTCGGTCGGCACCGCCGACGCGTCCGGGGGTGCCCTCGGCTCGGTCCGGGCAGCCGTGAGCCGGACCTCCGAGGAGCTCGGGGAGCGGCTGCGGGTGCTCGTCGGCAAGCCGGGTCTGGACGGGCACAGCAACGGCGCCGAGCAGGTGGCCGTTCGCGCCCGGGACGCCGGCTTCGAGGTGATCTACCAGGGCATCCGCCTCACCCCTGAGCAGATCGTGGCGGCGGCCGTCGCCGAGGACGTCCACCTCGTAGGAATCTCGATTCTCTCCGGCTCCCACATGGAGCTGGTGCCGGAGGTGCTGGACGGTCTGCGCGCGGCGGGCGCCGGTGACGTACCCGTCATTGTCGGTGGGATCATCCCCGAGTCCGATGCAGCCCACCTCATCGAGATGGGCGTCGCGGCCGTGTTCACACCGAAGGACTTCGGGCTCAACGAGATCATGGGCCGCTTCGTCGAGATCATCCGTGACTCCCGCGGTCTCGCGCCGCTCGTGGAGCAGCCTGCCTGAGCCTGACGTGGCGCGCGCCTGACCTCCCAGGGGCGGCGCGCACCACGTGTGGGTGTCGGTGCGCGCGCTGAGGATTGCGCGCTGGAGCACCCGGCGCGTGGGTGCCCATCGTGTGGGAGACGCATCGCGCGTTGCACCGCGCGCGGTAGCGCCCTCAATCGGGCGCCGGCGTGTGTGGGTGTCGATGCGGGCGCTGGACTGCGCGCGAGCACACCCGAAGCGTGGGTGCCCTGCGTGTGGGAGACGCACCGCGCGTGCCGGGGCGGTTCGGTCGCACGGGCTGGCACACTCGAGACGTGAGCCTGCACTGCGCGGCGACCTTCCTCATCGCCCACGACGACGAGCAGCACGGTCGGCTTCAGTCCATGGCGCAACGGCTGCGCCGCGAGCGAGTGGCAGCCGTGGCCGTCGGGTCGACCGGGCACCTGTCCGAGTCCGCTGCTCGCTGCGCCGAGGTCCTCGATGTCCCGCTCCGGCGCCTCGGCGGCCTGACAGGAGGAGGGCCGAGTGATGGAGCGGGGGGCGACCTTGTCGCCGAGTTCCGCGAGGCGTTGCAGGAGCTCGCCGACCTCCATCGCGGGGAGACCGTGCTCGTCCTGACGGAGGGCAGGGTCATCTCCGCGGCGGTCCCTTCCCTGGCCGGCAACCTGAGCACGTCCTATGCGCGGGAGCGTCCTCTCCCCGCAGCCACTCCGGTGCGGCTCGAGGTGGGCGACGACGGCTGGCGCTGCGTGGACTGGCCTACCTGACGCCGGCGCAGGGTGAGCGAGATGGTGCCGCACCTGGCGAGCTCCCCGACTGCCATGGGTCCATGTCGATCGGCGTGTACTGCGACCGCCTGAGAGGAGCGCTGGAGACTGCCTGAGAGCAGCGGTCCTGATTAGACGCTCCCCGAAGAGGCGGTCCCTAGAACAGCCGGTGCTCGGAGTTGTCGATGCCTCGCAGCTCGTCGTAGTCGAGGACAACGCACTTGATGCCTCGGTCCTCCGCGAGCGTGCGGGCCTGCGGCTTGATCTGCTGGGCCGCGAAGATGCCGGTCACCGGCGCCAGGTGCGGGTCGCGGTTCATGAGCTCGAGGTAGCGGGTCAGCTGCTCCACTCCGTCGATCTCCCCGCGGCGCTTGATCTCGATGGCCACCGTGACCCCGCGAGGATCCTTCGCGAGGATGTCCACCGGCCCAATGGGGGTCATGTACTCCCGCCGGACCAGCGCATACCCCTCTCCGAGGGTGTGGATGTGCTCGGCCAGGAGCTTCTGCAGGTGTGCCTCGACCCCGTCCTTGACCAGGCCAGGGTCGACCCCGAGGTCGTGCGAGGTGTCGTGGAGGATCTCGTGGACCTTGATGCGGAGGCGGTCCTCGGACTTGGCGTGCTGGACGTTCCAGATGATCTGCACACCCTCGGCGAGCTCATCCTCCTCCGGGGCCAGCTCGGCCATGGCGCACGGGGGCTGCATCCAGTTCAGCGGCTTGTACGACCCGCCGTCGCTGTGCACGAGGACCGAGCCATCGGCCTTGACCATCAGGAGACGGGTCGCCAGCGGCAGGTGCGCCGACAGGCGACCGTCGTAGTCGACGGAACAGCGGGCAATGACGAGGCGCACGGTTCGACAGCGTAGCCGCCCGAGCGCCTCTCCGAAGGGTCCGCCACCTGGACGGGCCACGCGCGACGGGCAACGCATGGCGTGGTGGGCTATCGGAGCGTTATGCCTGGTCAGGTCACGCACGGGGGAGGAGTCCCACGTGCCCGCGGACGTAAGGAGCGTCACGCCGACTCCGGGTGCCGCCGCCCGGTGGGCTCTGCGAGGATCGGGGCATGACTCGTGAGTTCTCTACTGTCGGTGTAGTCGGTCTCGGCACCATGGGTGCCGGTATCGTCGAGGTCTTCGCTCGCAACGGAATCGACGTCGTTGCCGTCGAGGTCGATGACGAGGCGCTGGAACGCGGCAGGGGGATCATCGCAGGGAGCACCGGCCGCGCCCTCAGCCGCGGCAAGCTCGACCAGGAGACCCACGGCGCCCTGCACGCCCGGATCCGCTACACGACCGACCTGGCCGACCTGGCCCCCGCCGACCTCGTCGTCGAGGCCGTGCCGGAGAGCCTTGAGCTGAAGAAGCAGATCTTCACCAGGCTCGACGAGATCGTCCGGCCGGAGGCCATCCTCGCGACGAACACCTCGTCGCTGCCGGTCACCGAGATCGCCGTCGTGACCCACAACCCCAAGCGCGTCGTCGGGATGCACTTCTTCAATCCCGCTCCCGTCCTCCAGCTCGTCGAGGTGATCCGCACCGTCATCACCGCCGACGACGTCTTCGAGGACGTCAAGGCGCTGGCCGAGCGGATCGGGAAGAAGCCGGTCGTCGTCGGCGACCGGGCCGGCTTCATTGCCAACGCCCTCCTCTTCGGCTACCTCAACCACGCCGTGGCGATGTACGAGAGCAAGTACGCCACCCGCGAGGACCTCGACGCAGCCATGCGCTTCGGGTGCGGCTACCCCATGGGCCCCCTGGCCCTGCTCGACCTCATCGGGTTGGACACCGCCTACGAGATCCTCGACACGATGTACAAGCAGGGCCGGGATCGTCTGCACGCCCCCCGGCCGATCATCAAGCAGATGGTCAGCGCGGGCCTGCTCGGGCGCAAGAGCGGCCGCGGGTTCTACACGTACGAGGAGCCCGGCAGCCCGGTCGTCGTCCCCGATGACCAGACCCCGAGCAACGGCCTGCCCGTCGGTGTGGCCCTTCGTCCGATCGCGAAGGTGGGTGTCGTCGGATCGGGAACCATGGCGACGGGCATCATCGAGGTGTTCGCCAAGGCCGGCTACGAGGTCGTCTATGTCGCGCGTGGCGACGACAAGGTCGCCGCTGTGCGGGCCGCGATCGAGAAGAACAACGCGCGGGCGATCGACAAGGGGCGGATGACCGCCGAGGACGCCGAGGCGCTCCTCGGTCGGATCACCGCCTCCACGACGCGGGAGGCGCTCGCCGACGTCGACATCGTCGTCGAGGCGATCGCCGAGGACCTGGCGATCAAGCAGGAGCTCTTCCGCGACCTGGACCGGATCTGCAAGCCCGGAGCCATCCTCGCGACGACCACGTCCTCGCTGCCGATCATCGACTGCGCGAAGGTCACCTCGCGGCCCGAGGACGTCGTCGGGATGCACTTCTTCAACCCGGCGCAGATCATGAAGCTCGTCGAGGTCGTGCACACGGTCGCGACGTCCCCCGACGTCGTCGCCACGGTCCAGGACCTGTGCGGCAAGCTCGGCAAGGTCGCCGTCACCTGCGGCGACCGCAGCGGCTTCATCGTCAACGCGCTGCTCTTCCCGTACCTCAACGACGCGATCAAGATGCTCGAGGCAAACTACGCCTCAGCGGATGACATCGACACCGCGTGCAAGACCGGACTGGCCCTGCCGATGGGTCCGTTCGAGCTGCTCGACGTCGTCGGTCTCGATGTGTCCCTGGCGATCCAGCGCGAGCTCTACGTCGAGTTCCGCGAGCCCGGCTTCGCTCCGGCGCCGCTGCTCGAGCACCTCGTCACCGCCGGCTACCTCGGCCGCAAGACCGGACGCGGCTTCCGGACCTACAGCTGAGTCGACGCCGAGAGGGGCGGGCCGTCGGCGGGCAGAAAGTCTGCCTCGACGGGCCGACCCTCTCGCGTCGGTCAGTGCTCCCCGCCGGCAGACCCGGCTGCCGCCAGACGTCCTGACCGCCGTCGTCGGCCGCTGCCACCCGCGGCCGCCGCGGCGGCGATGACGCACCCGCCTCCGACGATCGCCCACGGGCCGAGTCGCTCGCCGAGGACCACCGCGCCGGTGAGCGCCGCCACGACCGGCTCGATGGTCGCAACCACGACGGCCCGGGAGGCCTGCATGCGGGCCAGGCCCGCCGCATACAGGGCATAGGCGAGGAAGGTCGAGAGGACCGCGAGGCTCCCGATGAGCAGCCACTCGCGAAACCCCTTGTCCGCGAAGGTGACCCACGGCAGGAGGGCGAGGCCGCCGACCGGCAGGACCACTGCATACATGGCCGGCGCCGTCCAGCGACGCAGTGCCCACTTCCCGATGAGGTAGTACGTGGAGTACCCGAACGCCGACGCCAGCCCCCAACCGACCGAGGCGACCGATACCCTCACTCCACCGCCGCCGCTCAGGGACACCAGGACGACCCCGACCAGAGTGAGCCCGACCAGGCCGACCTTGACGAGGGTGAGCCGCTCCCCGAGGGCGAAGTGGGCCAGCACCGCGACGATCGCGGGCGCGGTGTAGAGCAGGATCGCGGCCAGGCTCACTCCGCCGCTCTGCACGGCGAGGGTGTAGGCGGTGTAGAACAGGGTCACCCCGACGAGGGCGAACCCACCCAGCATGGGGATGTCCCGGCCTCGCGGCAGGCGCAGACCACCGGTGACCGACGCGAGTCCCGCAAAGAGGGCGGCCGCGATCATGGCCCGCCAGAAGGCGATCTCGTACGGGCTCAGCCCTGCGTCGAGGAGCTCCGCGGACTGCACGCCGATGAGTCCCCACAGCACCGCTGCAGCGAGTACGAAGAGGGGTCCGGCCACCTGCTGAGTCTAGGAGTCGGAAGGAGAGGCGACTCGGTGGTATCCGCCGTCGCCGCCGGGCAGGCCCGTCGATACCCTCACCCCATGACTTCAGGTCTTCCCGCCCGCGCCCGCGTCGTCATCATCGGAGGCGGTGCGATCGGCACCTCCATCGCGTACCACCTCGCGCACGAGGGAGTCACCGACGTCGTCCTGCTCGAGCGGGACCGGCTCACGAGCGGCACGACGTGGCACGCGGCCGGACTGATGACGACGTTCGGGTCCACGTCGACCACAGCGACCGAGATCCGGCTCTACACCCGCGAGCTGCTCAAGCGGCTGCCGGCCGAGACGGGGATGGAGACCGGCTTCCGCCAGGTCGGCCTCATCGAGGCCGCCGCGGACTCGGTGCGCCTCGAGGAGTACCGGAGGGCCGCGGTGTTCCAGCGCCGCCTCGGCCTGGAGTGCGAGGAGATCTCCGTTGCCGAGATGGCCGAGCTCTTCCCCTTCGCGGACTTCACCGGTCTCCGGGCCGGCATCTGGGTCCCGGGGGACGGCCGGGTCAATCCGGTCGACCTCACGATGGCGTATGCGGCGGGCGCCCGGCGCCTGGGCGTCACGGTCGTCGAGGGGGTCGCGGTGGAGCGGGTGCTCACCCAGGCAGGTGACCACCTGGAGACCGTGACCGGCGTGCGGACCGCCTCCGGGGACATCGAGTGCGAGGTCGTGGTCAACTGCGCCGGCATGTGGGCCCGCCAGCTCGGCGAGCGAAACGCCGTGGTCATCCCCAACCAGGCGGCCGAGCACTACTACCTCATCACCGACACCATCGACGGGCTCACCGCGGACCACCCCGTCTTCGAGGACCCGTCGAGCTTCGGCTACTACCGGGAGGAGGGCGGCGGCATGATGGTCGGTCTCTTCGAGCCCCGCGCCGCGGCCTGGCGGGTGGACGGGGTGCCCGAAGACTTCTCCTTCGGGACGATCCCCTTCGACATGGACCGGATGGAGCCGTTCGTCGAGACGGCGCTCGCCCGGGTGCCAGCCACGCACGGTGTCGGGATCCGCACACTGTTCTGCGGACCGGAGTCGTTCACCCCCGACCTGCGACCCGCCGTGGGCGAGGCGCCGGGGATCCGGGGCTACTTCGTCTGCGCCGGCCTGAACTCGGTCGGCATCCTCTCCAGCGGCGGCTGGGGACGCATCATGGCGCACTGGATCGCGACCGGCGACCCGGGTGCGGACGTCACCGGGTTCACCGTGGACCGGTTCCAGCCCTGGCAGCTCGAGCCCTCGCACCGGGAGGCGCGGACCGCCGAGATCCTCGGCAAGGTGTATGCGGCGCACCCCCCGGGCGTCCAGCTCGCCACTTCCCGTGGCGTGCTGAGGTCTCCGGTCCACGACCGCCTCGTCGAGCAGGGCGGCTTCCTCCGCGACGTGAGTGGTTGGGAAGGTGCCGACTGGTTCGCCGGACCGGGCGTCCAAGCCGTGGCGGAACCCAGCTGGGAGCGCGCGCCCTGGTGGGAGACGTGGCGCGAGGAGCACACGGCTGTGCGCGGTGCCGTCGGGCTGATCGACATGTCCTTCATGGGCAAGCTGGCCGTCCGCGGAGCAGACGCCGCCGCCGTGCTCGAGCGACTCTCGACGGCGCGGGTCGCCGGACCCACGGACCGGATCACGTATACGCAGTGGCTCAACGAGCACGGCTTCATCGAGGCCGACGTGACGGTGACCAGGCGCGGGGAGGAGGACTTCCTCGTCATCACCTCCGACAACACCGTGGGACACACGCTGGCCCTCCTGCGCCGGGCCGTCCCGGAGGGAGCCGACGTCACGATCAGCGACGAGACCCACGACGCCGCGCTGCTGTGTCTCCAGGGTCCGCGCTCCCGGGAGGTGCTCGCCCGGGTGGCTGAGGACGACGTGTCCGCAACCGCCCTCCGCTTCCGTGACTCGAGGATGATCTCGCTCGCCGGGCACCCGGTGCGCGCCACCCGGATGAGCTATGTGGGCGAGCTCGGCGTCGAGCTCCTCGTCCCGCGGTCGGCTGCGCTCGCGGTCTACGACACCCTGATGGCGGCCGGCGCTGATCTCGGTATCCGCCCAGTGGGCCTGAAGGCGGTCGCGAGCCTGCGCATCGAGAAGGGATACCGTGACTATGCCCACGACATCGACAACACCGACACGCCCCTCACCGCCGGACTCCACTGGGTGACCGATCTCGACAAGCCGGGGGGCTTCATCGGGCTCGAGGCGTACCGCGAGGAGCTCGAGCGGGGTGAGCCGAGGTCACGCCTCGTGAGCGTGGTCCTCCGCGATCCCGAGCCGATGCTCTTCGAGGCCGAGGTCCTGCTGCGCGATGGGGTCCCGGTCGGCGACGTGCGCGCGGCCTCCTACGGGTGGACGCTCGGCGCTGCGGTCGGCATCGCCTCCGTGGAGGCGGGCGAGCCCGTCATGGCCGAGGGGGTCGACGCCGGGAGGTGGGAGGTCGACATCGCCGGTCGCCGTCACCCGGCCCGGGTGAGTCTGGACGCGTTCGTCTGAGTCCGCCGCGCATACGGGCTGGGCGGCGGCTCGTCCCAGTGGTCCGCGCATACGCGCTTGATGGCCCGGACTCGGCGGGCTCGCGTGAGCCGTGCCGCATCCAGGCCGGGTATGCGCGGCTCGCCCGAGGCGCTAGTGCTCCGCTTGGCGGGGGAGCAGGACCTCTTCGTAGATGAGGAGCAGACCGGCAGCGACCGGGATGGCCAGGAGCGCACCGATGACGCCGAGGAGGGTGCCGCCGGCGAGGGCTGCCACGACCGTGAGGGCGCCGGGCACCGAGACCGTGGAGGTCATGATCCGCGGCACGATGACGTAGTTCTCGATCTGCTGGTAGATGACGTAGTAGACGAGGACGATGACTGCCTGCTTCGGCTCGTTGAGCAGCGCGATGAGGGTGACGACCCCCGCGCCGAGGGTTGCGCCGACCATCGGGATCAGGCCGAGCAGGCCGACGACAACGGCGAGTACAGCAGGGTAGGGGATGCCGATGATCGACATCAGGATGAAGCTGCAGATGCCGTTGATCGTCGCGACGACTCCCTGACCTGCGGCGTAGGCCCCTGCACGCCGCATGATCTCCTCGGAGAGGGACATGATGCGCGGCCGGCGGGAGGCGGGGACGGCGGCGTAGGCGGCCTGCTTCATCCGGGGGAGGGTGGCCAGGAAGTACAGCGTGAGGATGAGAATGGTGAGGAACTGGAAGACGCCGTTGACGACCACCTTGCCGGCGCCGAGCACCCCGCCGAAGAGCTGCCCGACGAGGCTGCCGTCCTGGATCCGCTTGGTCAGCTCCCCCTGGGCGCGCTCGAAGACCTGGTAGTCCTGGTCGAGCTGCTGGATCCAGGGGGTGTTGACGACCTGGTTGAAGTACTCCGGTGCCTGGCCGAGCAGGGCGCTGCCCTCCGAGACCACGGGCGGGACGACGACGACTCCGATGAGGACGCAGGCCGCAATGACTCCGGCGAAGACGACGAGCACCGACCAGGCCCGGCTCAGCCCTTTGGTGACGAGGAACTGGACCATCGGGTCCAGGGCGAGAGTGAGGAAGAAGGCGACGATGAGGATCGTGAAGGTCGTCGTCAGCTGGCCGAGGCCGCGGAAGAGCATCCAGGCCAGCAGGCCGCCGATCGTGGCGAAGAACCCGAAGTAGAACGGTGAGTGCCGGTCGAAAGGTCTCCCCACCGCGCCGTAGCGCACGTCGTGGTGCGGGGTCGGAACCGGTGGCAGGGGACCCACCGGCGACGCGTCCCGGACACTCCTGCCGGCAGAGGACGACGGCACCGCAGGACCGGGCCCACCGGTGTCGGTGGTCGGTCCTGCGGTGCCGTCGCTCGTGTCGTGGTTCGCGACCTCGCTCGGGTCCCTGTCCGAGTCCGTGTCAGCGGCGGGATGCTGCGCGGCCTCGCCGCCCGGGCTCACGAACCGCGGGTGGTTGCTCTCGTGCAGACGCTGGCGCTGCTCACGCCGAAAGGCGTTGAAGCTGCGCAGCAGCTCGCGGGGTGATTGCACAGGTCTCACGATAGGCCGGGCTCACCCCACGAGAAGCGTCAGGCGCTGCGGAACCGGTTGATCTTGGTCTCGAACCGTGCGCGCTTCTCCGGGTCGCTGATGCCCAGGCCCTCCTCAGGGGAGAGGGTGAGCACGCCGACCTTGCCCTGGTGGAGGTTCTTGTGGACGTCGAGAGCGGCCTGGCCGACGTCTTCGAGACGGTAGGTCTTCGACAGGGTGGGGTGGATGAGGCCGCGGTCGATGAGGGAGTTCGCCTGCCACGCCTCGCGGTAGTTGGCGAAGTGGCTCGAGACGATCCGCTTGAGGTTCATCCACAGGTAGCGGTTGTCGTACTCGTGCATGTATCCCGACGTGGAGGCGCAGGTGGTGATGACGCCGCCCTTGCGGGTCACATACACACTCGCTCCGAAAGTCTCACGGCCGGGATGCTCGAAGACGATGTCGACGTCGTGCCCGCCGGTGAGCTCACGGATGCGCTTGCCGAGGCGCTGCCACTCCTTGGGGTTCTGCTTCGTTCCCTCCTCGTTCCAGAACCGGTAGTCCTCCTCGCGGCGGTCGATGATGTGCTCCGCGCCCATGCGCCGGCAGATCTCGGCCTTGTCCGGGCTGGAGACCACGCAGATGGGCTCCGCGCCACCGGCCAGGGCCATCTGGGTCGCGTAGGAGCCCAGGCCACCCGAGGCACCCCAGATGAGGACCCGGTCGCCGAGCTTCATCGCCGCACCGTTCTTGGAGATGAGCTGGCGGTATGCGGTGCTGTTGACGAGCCCCGGGGACGCCGCCTCCTCCCAGGACAGGTGGGTGGGCTTGTGCATGAGCTGGTTGGCCTTGACGATGGCCAGCTCGGCGAGGCCGCCGAAGTTGGTCTCGAAGCCCCAGATCCGCTGCTCGGGGTCCATCATCGTGTCGTCGTGGCCGTCGTGGTGCTCGAGCTCGACCGAGAGGCAGTGCGCGACGACCTCCTGACCCGGGTGCCAGATGTTGACGGCCGATCCCGTGCGCAGGACGACGCCGGCCAGGTCGGATCCGACGATGTGGTACGGCAGGTCGTGCCGCTTGGCGTAGGGGGAGAGGCGGCCGTAGCGCTCGAGGAAACCGAAGGTGGGAAGCGGCTCGAAGATCGAGGTCCAGACCGTGTTGTAGTTGATGGCGCTGGCCATCACCGCGACGAGGGCCTCGTCAGGGGCGAGCTCGGGCACCGGCACCTCGTCGATGTGCAGGGACCGGCGGGGGTCCTTGTCCCGACTTGCGAGCCCCTCGAACATGTCGACCTCGTCCTTGTGGACCGTGGCGGCCCGGTAGGACTCGGGGACGGGGAGGGACGCGTACGTCTCCTCGGTGCGGTCACCGGAAAGGATGGCTTGGCGAATCTGCTCCATGGCCGTGAACCTACTTCGGCGTGCGGATTTCACGGCACCTTAGAGACGTGAGTCACGCGTGGCATGCCTCACGACGGCGCCCGGGGCCCGAGCCGGGCGGATCAGTGCCCTTCGGCGGACGGCTCGACGAGCTCGACGAGGATGCCTCCTGCGTCCTTGGGGTGGATGAAGTTGACCCGGCTGTTGCTCGTCCCGCGCTTGGGGACCTCGTAGAGCAGGCGCAGGCCGCGCTCGCGGAGGGTGGCGCACACGGCGTCGATGTCTGCCACTCGGTAGGCGAGCTGCTGGATACCCGGGCCGTTGCGGTCGAGGAACTTCGCAATCGTGGACTCGGGCGAGAGCGGGGCGAGCAGCTGGATGCAGGAGCCCGAGTCGCCGACACCCATCATCGCCTCGCGCACCCCCTGCTCCTCGTTGACCTCCTCGTGCAGCATCCGCATGCCGTACTTCTCGGTGTAGAACGCCACCGCCTCGTCCAGGTCAGCGACGGCCACCCCCACGTGGTCGATAGCGGTGAACAGGTCAGTACTTGTGTGCTCGGTCATACGCCTCACCGTAGTGACCGCCGCCCGAGCAGCGGGGGGCGGTGTAGTCAGGGTCACGGCCCGAGGCGGTGTGCTGCATCGTCCCCGGGTGGATAGAGTCGAAAGGAGTGCGGTGTACGCCGCGTCCTCATGACGCGATCGACGCAGCACCCCCGTGAACCGGATCTTGCGAAAGGCACATCATGTCCGACCCCACCGTCATCGTCGCCGGCGCCCGGACCCCCATGGGTCGGATGAGCGGCTCCCTGAAGTCCTTCTCGGGCTCCGACCTCGGGGG
>Ga0209722_1000077_pt1 | contig 112657 bp, 96 predicted proteins | sample BioC12SIPDNA_2_FD_185745 | JGI IMG/M metagenome (GOLD analysis project Ga0209722, IMG submission 185745) | Anaerobic biogas reactor microbial communites from Washington, USA - Biogas_R1_A C12 SIP DNA (SPAdes) (version 2) | ecosystem: Engineered > Bioreactor > Anaerobic > Unclassified | place... | reverse complement strand
ACAGGCATCGTTGCCCACGCTCACCCTGTCGATAGGCCATCCAGGACTCCTTTCCTTACCCCGCCACCAGCATACACACCCACCCCTAACATGCAACCATCCGCCAACTCCATTGTGACACAGCCTGGGCGCTCGGGGTGACAGCAGTAGGGGTGAATCATTTTTGGATCGCGGGCGGATTTCTGGTAGTCGCGTAGGGTGTACGCGGGACGCCGATTTCCTTGTCTGGCGGGGTGGACTGAGGTAATATGGTGTGTGTCGAGGAAGGGGGCTTGGTGCAGCGTGAGACAGGAGGCTGCGGAACATGGAAGGGGAGCGGTAGGGACATGAGCGGAGGCAGAAGATGGACCGATGCGTCGTCACGAAGCGGATTATCCAGGGCGTGGCTGCCACCTTCGGCGTCCTTGGCCTGATGTGCGTCTTCTATGGTCTCGACGTCGCCGTCACCGGCTTCAGGGAACGGGATTATCTCATATCGCTCCTGGTGACCTCGATGATTGTTGTTCTTGGCGGATTCATCGTCGCCATTGCGTGGGCGAACCTGCGTCACTTCGGGCCGCGATCCATTTGGCGCGTGACCGAACTCGTGGTCGTTGCCATGTACTTTTGTTTTTCCCCCTGGTTGCTCCAGTTGATAGAGTGCTTGGAGCACGCGAAGCCGATGGTCGGCCTGCTCCTTGTTGCCGTGCTTTTGCTCTCGCTGCATCTGATGCACTGGCTCCCCCGGGCCCTGAGCCGCAAGCTGATTCAACTGGCCGGGCTGGAGAATGGCGAGCGGGGTGACTCTACCTTGCTATCGGATGTGGCATCGGACACGTCTTCCGAAAGGGAGTAGCTCCAGCGCGTGCTTGTGGCGGTGCGTGACAGATGGTGAAAGGGATGGTCGATGCAGATTCAGATGCAGGCGTTTGCCAAGCGGTCGGGGTCGCTTCGAAGGATCATCACGGAGGACCTCGCCAGGCGCGAGCATGAGGTGTTGTACGTTCGCGAGTTCCTGAACGTCCAGCGTTCCAAAGGCTGGGCGAAGGTCCTGGGCCGAGGGATACCCGGGGCGTTGAACATCGAGTGGAGCGCCAGCCAGCGAATGCTGACCATCCGTGCCATCGCCAAGAAGGGGAACAAGCCGTATCAATTGCTTGGCGTGTTCATGCAGTATCTGCTGGAGCGGCACGGCACGAAGATCACCAACATCAACATCCAGCTTCGATAGGGCGGGTGTGTGGAAACATCTCGGCATGTGGGTGGCAGCCTCAAAGCGTAGTGCAACGGAGCTTTGGGGATGGCGAATGTTAGTGGCACATACGCACGGAAAGGCCTCTGCGATGCGGTCCATCCCCAAGTCCTGCGGATCCGTTCGGTTTCGCTCAGGACAAGCTTTGAGGCTGCCACCCCCGGCGGTTTGCGCCCTCAAGGGAGTGCTGCCATAGAATCTTGACAGACACGACAGGGCAAGGCGCCGGGTTTTTGCTTCGGTCGGCGCAGGGGTTCTGGTAGGCTGGGCGGGATGGAACGATCGTTGCGATGCGTGGTGGTGTCGGCGCTGTGGCTGGCGTGGCTGGGACTGCTGCCGGGGACGTTTGCGGCGGCGCTGGTCACGGGGCAGGGCGGCTGGAGCCGGTTCTGGTGGATGTCGTCGGCAGCGCTGGCAGCCGCCGCGTGGATCAATTGGCTGTGGCGTCGGCGGGACCGCTTGGCTCCGGCGTGCGCGTCGATCGCTGCCGGCATGACGCTGGGCATGCTGGCCGATCTCTACGGCGCGTGCAAGGCCCTCCGCTTCACCGAGCCTCTGACGATGGTTGTCCCGTTGTTCGCGCTGGGACACGTCTTCTACATCGCCGGCATGCTGACGCTGGCGCGCCACCGGCAACTGACCATCCGGCCCAGGTGGAGCAGGGCGTTCGCGATCGCTGTCGTGCTCTACAATCTTGCCGGCCTGGCGCTTTGGGCGGCTCTGGTGCATCCCTCGGACGATCTGCCGGCCATGCACCTGCCGACGGCGGCGTACACACTCTTTCTCGCCACCGCCGCAGCGGTGATGGCGACGGTCGCGTGCTTCGACAGACGATTCCTTCCGGTGGGCATCGGCGGCCTGCTCTTTCTCGTCAGCGACGGCTTTCTCGCGGTCCGGCTCTTCCAGGACAACTGGCGCCACCTCGGCGACCTCTGCTGGATCACCTATGGCATCGGACAGATGCTCATCGTCTACGGCGTCATCGCCGCCACCTGGCCCCGCACCATCGACGAGGAACAGACCGCGGTGTAGGCGGCGTCTGCCAATTGGGCATGCGAAGGGAGGCTGTAATGTGGAAGGCATGTTCACACACGTTTTTCCTGCTGGTGGTGGTGTCGCAGGCTGGTGCTGCGACGCTCTGGGCGAGGGAGCACGGTGTCCCCGTGCCGGAGATGGTGTTCGTTCATGGCGGGACGTTCGAGACGGGAGGCGATCCGAACAAGGACGTCTCAGGGCGGGAGTATGTGCTGCGTGACTTCTGGATCGGCAGGACCGAAGTGACGTTCGGGCAGTTCGATTCGTTCTGTGAGGAGACGGGCTACTATGAAGAGCGATTCAGCAAGGGGATTGTCAGCCCGGTCCACGACGGGGAACGGCGGGGGATCTGGAAAGCGACGCAGCCGGAAGGCTCCGCTCCAGACGCCGAGCCGCCCGAGCATCCGCTGCGCAACTACCCTGCGATTGAGGTCTGCTGGCTTGACGCCTGTGCCTTCTGCCTGTGGCTGAGCGAGAAGACGGGCATCGGCTTCCGGCTGCCGACGCAGGCGGAATGGGAGTATGCCTGCACCGCGCGAGGGACGCAGCCTGCGGTCGAGTCGGACCGGCTCGGCGAAGTGGCTTGGTTTGCCGAGAGCGCCAATCGCAGGGACGGACGCACGCAGATCCGCCCGGTCGCTGCGAAGATGGCCAACAGCCTCGGGTTGTATGACATGCTGGGCAACGTCTGGGAATGGTGCCTGGACGGTCCGACGCCGCTGGACCATTCCGACGCCATCGAGGAGTGGCAGCGCATCGCCAAAACGCATACGCCGCTCGACCTGACAGCGAAGGGCTCGCCCTACTGGGAGAGCGTCTCGCTGCTGTTCCACGGCCCGAAGGGCAACGCCAAGGCCCTTCGAGGTGGCGCCTGGTGTGAAGTCGCGGACCGTGTTACGCCCACGTATCGCATGTACTACCGATATAACTACGCCGCTCAGCGCGTCGGCTTTCGCGTCGTCTGCACGAAAGACCCGAGCCACCTTCTCGACGCAAACCCGGCGCAGCCGGCCAACAAATCCGAAGACCGGTAGTTGCAGGTCGTGCGTCCCCGCACGATGAGGATCAGACGAGCGGAGACATTCGCCCTACAAATCGGTAGTGGCACGATGAGCTGGTCTTCCTCAATGCAGCCGGCAGGGACGTTCATGGGTCTCAGTTTGTGGTGTCGTTTCGGCCTTCGATGTGGCGCAGGATGAACGCCTTGCGGAGGGCGGAGATGTCGCCGAGCCACAGGTCCTCCTCGGGCAGACCGTTGTGGGGTTTGTGCGGATAGGCGACGATCTGCTTCGGGCCCGCCAGTGTGTTGTACGTGGCGAAGATTCCGGGCGGTGGACACGCCGTGTCGATGAGTCCCACGAAGATCAACGTCTCGGCACGGGACCGCGCCGCCAAATGCACGTTGTCGCAGTAGCGAACCGCCTCGATGATCTTCCGCGTGCGCTCGTTCTCGATGTCACGTCCCACGGGCATAGGCCAGCCGCCGAGCCGCCCGACGACCGGGCCGGTGAAGTCGCACATGGCCGGCACGATGGCCACCACCGCGGAGACGCGCCGGTCCAGGCCCGCCGCCGCCAGCGCCTGCCCGCCGCCCTGGCTCTCGCCCGTCGTGACCAGGTGCGTGCCATCCCACGGCTCCTGCGCAGCAATGAACTCGATGGCGGCCAGCAGCCGGACGTACATCCCGACGAAGTAGAACTTGTCGCGGTCGTCCGCGCCCTGCGTCGGGTAGTGGCGCAACTCTCCCTGTTCGAGGTCCTGATAGTACTCAGGCGGCTGGCCGTTGAGCATGCCGTGCGCGTTGATGTCGACGACGATCGCGCCGTACTCCCTGGCCAGTGACGCGGCGTTCTGAGCGGAGGCCTTGCACCAGTGGCCTGCGACGCCTGCAGCGCGGAGGTAGAGAATCGCCGGACAACTGCGCGCCTTGGCGTCCTTCGGACGGGCATAATAGCCCCGTGCGGCCTTGGTCTGCGGACAGGGGATCGCCAGGTCGAAGCATTCGATCGTCGGATCGGGACTCTCCACCGATTTCAGTTCCGCCATCGCGGTCATCGCCTTGAGCGCCGCCTTGCGAGCGTTCCAGAACCCGTCAAAATCGTCTGGCGCCGGTGTGGAGGGCGCAATCGTCTCGGGGGCGACCATGACGCCTGCGCGGGCAGGTTGGTCCTTCGCCGCCGCTCCGGGCGCTGACGCCTCACAGACGTACCAGCCGGCCGCCTCCGGGGTGAAGCGCACCTTCAGCGTCTCCCCGTCCCTGATCGTCTCCAACGAAGCGGGTTTCTCGAATCCGTCGCGCTGGATGGTGACACGGACTTTCTCCATCTCGGCCGGCTCGACGCCGCCGATCGTGAACACCACCTCTGTGCCCAGCGGATAGATGCCCGATCTCTCGTTGCTGCTGACGACGAGAGCGGCCGCGCCGGCGACCGCCTGGGCGGCTAGGACTGCGATGGTTGCCAGGACAATGAGACGTCGGATCAAAGGCAACGAATTCATGAGTCGGTCGGTTCCTGTGGACATGCGGTGTTTCTCCTCAATTCTCCAATTCGCCATCTTGCGGTGCGGCTTGGGTCAACCCGTTCCACCGCAGCGCCATCATGACACAGAACCACCGAACAAGCAACCCCTGCATCGTTCGACCGCAGGGGCGATGCCCCGAGGTGGAGTGACGTCAGAGTCACACGCCGCAATTGCACAACGGCTGATTCCCTCGTAACATGGCGTTTCCCGAAGGGTTCGGCGCATGGGCGGCCGGGCCGTATGGTCGGGGCCGCCGACCTGGTTCGAATCGGAGATATGCAGTCTGATGGTCCGGTTTCTTTCTGGTGATGGATCGATCCGCCGACGGGGCTTCACACTGGTGGAGCTGCTGGTGGTGATCGCGATCCTCGCACTGCTCATGACGCTCCTGCTGCCGGCGCTGTATCGCGCCAGGAACCTGGCGCGGCGAACCGCGTGCCTGTCCAACCTCCGGCAGATCGGCCTGGGCGCCGCCTCCTACGTCAACGACAACCTCGGCCGCATGCCCTTCGTGCCCGACCGCGAACTACAGCTCACGCCCCCGGTCAACGACAGCGGCAAACGCTACAACAGCATGGGCTCGTTCATGCCGCTGATCGATCCGTACGTCGGGTCGGTCGAGATATGGACTTCCTCGCCAACGAAGCTGGTAAAGGCCGATTCCTGGCTCATGCACTTCAGCAGTCCGTGGCGGGCCGACGGCGTCGAGATGCCCGAACGCGGCTGGTCGAACTACATCAGCGACAAGCTCGCCGAGCTCGACACGACCAAGGCCCGCTATCTGCGCGGCCGCACCCCGGAGAGCTGCGCCCGCCTGCGCGGTGCGAGCACGGCGTCCGAGGAATGGCTGATGAGCCCGTTCTTCGAGCGATCGTGGTGGTCCGGCTTCCACGAGCAGTGGACCGTCGGCGAGAGCGTCCCGCCGGCCGAGGGCTGGTCCGCCCACGACGGCGGCCGCAACCAGCTCTACCTCGACTTCCACGCCGATTGGGTCCGGCGGGACATCCGGCCCTGATCCGCCCGCCGGTGGGCACGTCACGGTCCCGCGTTCTTCTGTGTCTCCTGGCGCTTCGCATGGACCTCGGCCCTTCGCTGCGGCGTCCAGTCCTGCGGGAAGTTCAGCCTCGCAAACTCCCCGAAGCCCTCAAAGAGCGAAGGAGTGGTTCTTCGCAGATTCCCGCTTGTTCTGAAGGATGCTCAGGGCTATAATACAGATGGTCTTGGGGAATGGGCACGGAGGCCGGGACCGATCTGATGAGACGGGCGGGCCGGGGGACGGACCTTCACAGACCACCTTCAAGGCGACGACTTGCGGCTTGGCCGCATGCGTGACAGACGCATCGGCTTCTATCGGATTGTGCGAGTGTTTGTGGGGAGGAAATCATGAGAAGGTGCCGTATCATCGCGATTCTGTGCTGTGTGCTGGGCGCAACGAGTCCGGCGTTGTCCGCGCAGCGCCACTTCAATGCGACACAACTGCCCGAATGGCAGGGCAGGGCGATCGAGCCACATGCCATGAACGACCTCGGCCAGGTCGTTGGCGTGATGCGTGGTTCCGAAGGGCCCTGGCACCTGTTCCTGTGGGACCGCGAGAGCGGCCTGCAGGACTTGGGCCTGGTGTCTTCCGAGTCATGTGACATCAACAACAAAGGCCAGATCGTGGGCACGATGTCTGATCCCGATGGCAGGATTCGCGCGTTCCTCCGTGAACCCGATGGCCGGGTGGAGTTCCTCGGCCGTCCCGGCCGCATCAGCATGGCTAGGGCGATCAATGACAGCAAGCAGGTCGTCAGCCAGGTCAGGGCGATCAATGACAGCGGGCAGGTCGTGGGCCGGGTCTTCGGGCCCCGTGCCGGCTACCACGCCTTCATATGGGACCGCACCAGCGGGATGCGGGAGTTGAGTGGACCTACCGGCGTCCGTGGCGGAGCGACCGCCGTCAGCGACACGGGACAGGTCTTCGGCTACATCGAGTACCTGGAGGGTATGCATCGCCAACAGCGGCCCTGCTATTGGGAATTGGCGGGTTCCTCAGGCGGCGCGCCAATGGAGACGCCGAGTGGCGACTTCTTCGCCATGAATCGCAAAGGGTGGGTCGTCGGCAGGCATGTGTTCGCCAAGGGCGGGCCACATGTCGTGCTCTGGCGCGGCAGTGCCGGCATGGAGAAGCTGTTTCCGTACGTGGATGAAAACGGTGCGTTCGTGCCCTCGACCTGCATGGTCAACGATGTCAATCAAGTGGTCTGCGTCGAGGAGAAGCGCAGTCCGTGGGCCGAGCAGGTGGATGTGAATGCTGGGTCTGAGCGACATTGCTGCTTCTGGGACCCCGTCGCCGGCAGGATATCCCTCGATGAGTATCTGCCCGCGCAGACGCGTGAGTTCATCGTACGCGACCTGAACAATCGCGGCGCCATCCTCGGCATCGCCCGCCTGGCCGACGGCGATCACAGCGTACCCATCGTGCTGGAGCCAACACGCGCGGCGAAATGAGTCCGGTTCGTGTGATGCCGTGAGGCGCTACAACCTGTGCCCCTTACGCGAATTGGAGCAGTTGCAGGGGCAGACCTCGTTTCGACCGCGCCATGTGTGGGCGCAAGACGTGCATCGGTCCAGGTCTTCGGACAGCGCCCATGGCGGCGCGAGGGGTCGCGTGGCAGCCTCAAGCTCGAAGAGCTTGGGGATGGTTCTTCGCATCGGCAACCACCTGGAATCGTTGCGCCAGACCAGTCTGCCATCCCCAAACGCCAAGGCGTTTGAGGCTGCCACCCGCCCGTCAGGATGTTCCCACACACACCTACCCGTCTTGATATGCCGGGGAAGAAGCCGTTTGTAGTGGGCCCGTAAGGGCATACACAGGTTTCAAAGTAGCGTCTCACGATGCCACTACGAACGACTGCGAAGGCTCGATTCCCTGGACCGATGCGCGGTGCTATAATCGGGCCGGCGTGCGTGGCGGAGAGGGGACAATCGGCTTGTCTGGGGGCATAGACGGCGGCGATGGGGATGGAGTCGTTGATCGGCAGACGGATCGGTGTGCTCGACGATGGGTTCGTCGAGGTGGTGGACTGCATGGGTGGCGATGCGGCGATTGTGCAGGCGGCCCGCGCCTTGTACGGCGAGGACGGGGCGAGCCCGTTTTTGTGGGCGGGTGGGAATCGCAGGGGTCCTCCGGTGGCGACGGAGCGAACGGTGAAGACGTCGCTCCCGCTTGGTCTGGTCCGACGGACGCGGAGGGGGAGAGATGGCCCCGTTTTCCTTGTGTGGAATCGAAGGACGGCACCGTATGATTTCGGCAAGACGGATACATGGACTCTCCATCGTGCTGCTTGTGTGTTCCTGTGGCTGCTCTTCTGGACGAAAGGCCGTTGTGCCAAAGGCAAGCCAATGTCCTTCTCCCATGAGCGACACGATCCGGGCCCACGAGCGGATCGGCGACCAGCCCGTCCCCGGTGTGTCGATCGTTCTGCCGTCTGCGCTGTCGAAGCCTGTTGAAGTCTATTTCGCCGAGGAGAGAAACACGCTGCGTCGCACGGGGCTGCTCATCCATTTTCACGGGGCCGGCTATGTCGCGAAACACGCCGGAGTTGAGTCGGCGCGCCCGCTCATTATTGCCGTTGTGAATCTCGGGTCAGGGTCGGCGGTCTATGAGAATGCGTTTGCCGGCGAGTCCACGTTTCCCTCGCTCATTGATGCGATCCGCGAGGCAGTCTCTGCGAGGGCATCCACGGATATCGAGATTTCAAGGGTGTACCTGAGTTCCTTCAGCGCCGGATATGGAGCGGTTCGGGCGATCCTCAGGCACCATTCCTCGGCCGTGGACGGAATCGTGTTGCTGGATGGTCTCCACACGGACTATGTGCCGCCGGGACGCGTATTGGCGGAAGGCGGAACGCTCAATGCCGAGAAGCTCAAAGGGTACCTGGATTATGCCCGCCTGGCCTTGGACGGCCAGAAGCGATTCCTGATCACGCACTCGGAGATATTCCCCGGCACATACGCGAGTACAACGGAGACGGCCGATTATCTGATCGACTCACTGCATCTGCAAAGGCATCCCGTGCTCATGTGGGGGCCCGTGGGCATGCAGATGGTCAGTGAAACGCATCACAACGGCCTGACCATCCTCGGTTTCGCGGGTAACAGCGCACCGGACCACGTCGATCATCTCCACGGGTTGCCCGCGTTCTTGAGGATGATCCTACACGAGGGGCCGACGGGGTAGCGACAGGGACAGACCTCGTTTTTGTGGAGGGGACGAATCGCTGGGGTCATCCACCGGCGACCGAGATAGCAGCCTATAGAGCAGTCCCGATCCGACGCATGCTGCCGATGCCTGGGGTCCTGCTGTATGTTGCTGTTGAAGACCGCTCTGCCGCACTATGTCCGCTGCCTGCGGTTCGCAGGCGGTACGCCTATATGTCCAGTATGCACGTTGGTGCAGGTCTTCGGACAACGTCCCGGTCGGCGCGGAGAACTGCGTGGCAACGCCAAGCTCGAAGAGCTTGGGGATGGTTCTTCGCATCGGCAACCACCAGGGATCGTTGGGCCAGACCAGTCTACCATCCCCAAACGCCAAGGCGTTTGAGGTTGCCACACACTGTGGCGGGGCGCGACTGTTGAAGGAACGCCTCACGGCGTCACTACGAACGACTGCGAAGGCTCGATTCCCTGAACTGCGGCGTGGTGCTATAATCGGGCCGGCGTGCGCGGGGAGAGGGGACAATCGGCTTATCTGGGGGCATAGACGGCGGCGATGGGGATGGAGTCGTTGATCGGCAGACGGATCGGTGTGCTCGACGACGGGTTCGTCGAGGTGGTGGACTGCATGGGCGACGATGCGGCGATCGTGCAGGCGGCCCGCGTCTCGTACGGCGAGGGCACCAAACGCGTCACCGAGGATCGCGGCCTGATCCGCTATCTGATGCGGCACCGGCACACGACGCCGTTCGAGATGTGCGAGATCAAGCTGCACGTGCGGACGACGATGGACTGCTGGCGCCAGTGGATCCGGCACCGCACCGCCAACGTCAACGAGCACTCGACGCGGTATTCCGTCGCGATCGATTCGGCCCAGCGGACCGCGCCCGGCCAGTGGCGACTCCAGTCCAAAGACAACCGCCAAGGCAGCGAGGGCAGCCTGAGCGCCGAGCGGGGCGAGCACTTCAGCGGTCGCGAGGCCGAGATCATCGCGAGCACGCGGCAGGTCTACGACGAGCGGCTGGCCGCAGGCATCGCGAGGGAGCAGGCGCGGAAGGACCTGCCCCTGTCGACTTACACCGAGGCCTACTGGAAGATCGACCTGCACAACCTGCTGCACTTCCTCGAACTGCGGATGGAGCCGCACGCCCAGTACGAGATCAGGCAATACGCCGAGGCGATCGGCTTTCAGATCGTCAGCCAGTGGGTACCGCTGACGTGGGAGGCGTTTTTGGACTACCGGCTGGGCGCGATGTCGCTGTCGCGGACGGAGATCGGCCTGCTGTCGCTGCTGCACGCCGGAAGGGGTGTCGAGGCGGTCGAGGAAATGCAGGTCGCCGGCTGGCTCCAGCGCGAGGGCGACATCTGCAAGCCCAGCCGCGAAGCGCGTGAATTCGCCGCCAAGCTCCAGCGCCTCGGCCTGTCCCCGCCCTGGCAGACGTGATGGTGTCTCACCGAGTGGCCGATGTGATCGCCGTTCCGGCAAAACTCGCCTGCTTGTTGACATGAATGGTGGTATCGTGTACGATACCACCATGGCAGTTCCTCAGATCGTGATCGATACGAATGTCTTCGTCGCGGCTCTTCGCTCACGGCGAGGCGCTTCCTACAGGCTCTTGATGCTGGTCGACAGCGGGAGATTCGTTGTGAATGTCTCCGTGCCGCTCGTTCTGGAGTATGAAGACGCGGCGAAACGTTTCCTTGACCAAATCCATCTGAGCGAGCGTGACGTTGGTGACATCATAGACTATGTATGTGCAGTGGCCCGGCAGCGGGCGATCTTCTACCTCTGGCGACCACTGCTGAGAGACCCGAAGGATGATATGGTCCTGGAACTGGCTGTCAGCGCCGACTGCGAGTTCATTGTGACCTACAATCAACGCGACTTCGAAGGTGCGGAAGGCTTTGGCATTCGTGTGGTTACGCCAAGAGCCTTCCTGCGGGAGATTGGAGAACTGGCATGAGCACCATAAGCCTTCGGCTGCCTGAATCGCTACATGACACCATCCGTGCGTTGGCGGCAAGAGAGAATATCTCGATCAACCAGTTGATCACCCTCGCCTTGGCCGAAAAGGTGTCGGCTCTGATGACGGAGGAGTACCTGCAGAAACGGAGCAGACGCGGCAGCAAACAGAGATTTCGCCGGGCGATGGCGAAGGTTGCTGATGCCGAGCCGGAGGCACACGACCGCCTCTGACCGGCTTACTTCTGGGTGTAATCGATGAGGCGGGCGATTTCGCTGCGGAGGTCCTTGCGGTCGACGATCATGTCGACGAAGCCGTGTTCCATGAGGAACTCGGCGGTCTGGAAGCCCTCGGGCAGCTCGATTTTAATGGTCTCGGCGATGGTTCGCGGTCCGGCGAAGGCGATCAGGGCCCTGGGCTCGGCGAGGATCACGTCGCCGAGCATGGCGAAGCTGGCGGTGACGCCCCCGGTGGTCGGATCGGCCAGCACGGAGATGAACAGGCCCTTGCGCTCGTTGAATCGGGCCAGGGCGGCGGAGGTCTTGGCCATCTGGCCGAGCGAGACGACGCCCTCGTGCATGCGGGCCCCGCCGGAGCAACTGACGGCGACCAGCGGCAGCGATTCCTCGATGGCCTTCTCGACCGCGACGCAGAACTTCTCGCCGACAACGGCGCCCATCGAGCCCATCAGGAAGTCCGGCTCCATGACGCCGAGAACCACGCCGCGACCCTTGATGAACGCCTTGCCGATCTGCATCGCCTCGGCGGCCCCGGATTTCTCCTGGTCGGCCCGGATACGGTCCTTGTAGGTGGTGCCGCGGAACTGGAAGTCGAGCGGGTCGGCGGACGTCATGTTTTCGAGGATCGGCTGAAACGTATCCTCGTCGACAAGGTAGCGGATGCGGGCGGTCGCCCCGATGCGGAAGTGGTGGTTGCAGGACGGGCAGACGTCGAGGTTCTTCTGCACGGCGCTCTTGTAGAGCATGTGCTCGCATCCGGGGCATCGCACCCAAAGCCCCTCGGGCATCTCTTTGCGGGGCTTCAGGGAGAAGCCGTTCCAGGTCGCCTTCGGTTTCTTCGTCATCGTCGTGCTGCTGGGTCCCATCATTGCCATCACTATTGGCCCTGCTCGGCGCAAACAACCACCGCGAGTCCGCCGGAACAGGCGCCAATACTATACCAGCGAGTCGGCCCCAAGGCCATGAGAAGTTACCTGCAGGCCTTTCGAATTGCGTCGATGGCGGCGGCCCGGTCCGGCTGGCCGAAGATGGCATTGCCGGCCACCAGAGTATCGGCCCCGTAGGAGACCACGATCGGGGCCGTATCGGGGTCGATGCCGCCGTCGACCTCGATCCGCACGTCCGGGCCGACGATCTTCCGCAGGTCGACGATCTTCCGTGCGGCCTCGGGCATGAACTGCTGGCCGCCGAAGCCGGGCCGGACGGTCATCACCAGGACCATGTCGCACAGCGGGGCGACCTTCTCGATGGCCCTGACGGGGGTCTCCGGGTTCAGCGTGATCCCGGCGGTACAGCCCAGATCGCGGATCCGGGCGACCATCCCGTCGGGGTCGTCGGCCACCTCGATGTGGAACGTGATGTGGTCCACGCCGGCCTTGGCGAACGCTTCGACGTACCGGGCAGGCTCGCTGATCATCAGGTGGCTGTCGAACACCAGGTCGCTGTGCTTGCGGAGCTTGGCGATTACCGGTGGACCCACGGTCAGATTTGGAACGAAGTGGGCGTCCATGACGTCGAGGTGGACGATCTTGACGCCCGCGGCGGCGACCTCGGCGATTTCGCTGGCCAGCTTGCCGAAATCGGCGCTCAGGATCGACGGCGCAACCTCAATTGTTCCTGCCGGCGGTAACCGCATATCTCGGCGCCTCATGCTGGGTCAGATACAGCGGGTGGCAGCCTCAAGCGTAGCTTGGGGTTGGGTCCGTATCAACCATCCCCAAATCCTGCGGACTTGAGGCTGCCACCCGCGATGGAGTCTTGAAGAAGAGTTATTTCTCGTCGAGGATTTCGAGGCAGACGAACTTCTTGCCCTCGAGGAACTCCAGCGACGCGCCGCCACCGGTGGAGATGTGGCTGATCCGGTCTTCGAGCCCGAGCTTGGCCACGGCGCTGGCGCTGTCGCCGCCGCCGATGATGCTCTTGGCGCCCTTGTCCGTCGCCTCGGCGACCGCCAGGGCCACCGCCTTGGTCCCTGCGTCGAAGGGCTCCATCTCGAAGACGCCCATCGGGCCGTTCCAGACGATGGTCTTGGCGCCCTTGACCTTCTTGGCGAACAGGGTGCGGCTCTTGGGCCCGATGTCCAGACCCAGCCAGCCGGCGTCGATGTTCTCGCCGACCACCTTGTTGGCCGCCCCCGCCTTGACCTCCTGGGCCACCACGGAATCGACCGGCAGGACGACCTCGCAGCCGGCCTCCTTCGCCTGCTCCAGCAGTTGCGTCGCCTTGTCGAGGAAGTCGTCCTCGCACAGGCTGTTGCCCACCTGCTTGCCCTGCGATTTTAAGAACGTGTAGGCCATGGCGCCGCCGATGACGATGGCGTTGACCTTGCTGGTGAGGTTCTCGATGACGCCGATCTTGTCGGAGACCTTGGCGCCGCCGAGGATGGCGACGAACGGCCGTTCGGGGTTCTTCAGCGTGTCACCGAGGAACTTCAACTCTTTCTCGATCAGGAAGCCGATGACGCGGGGCTTGCCCGCCATGACCATCGGAACCGTGTACATCGAGGCGTTGTCGCGGTGGGCGGTCCCGAAGGCGTCGTCGACGTAAACATCGGCCATCGACGCCAGCTCCTTGGCGAAGTTGTCCTTGGCCTGGCGCAACTGGGCGTCTTCCTTGGCGGCCTTGTCCTTGATCGTCTCTTCTTTGTAGAAGCGAACGTTCTCAAGCAACAGGCACTGGCCGGGCTTGAGGGCCTTGGCCTTGGCCTTGGCGTCCGGCCCGACGCAGTCGGCCGCGAACACTACCTCCTGGCCCAAAAGCTCGGAAAGCCTTTCGGCCACAGGTCTTAGCGAAAACGCATCTTCCGGCACGCCCTTCGGTCTGCCCAGATGGCTCATCAAGATCAAGGCGCCGCCCTTCTTGAGGATGTGCTTGATCGTGGGCAAAGCCTTGACGATGCGGTCGTCGCTGGTGATGTTGCGGTTCTCGTCAAGCGGCACGTTGAAATCGCACCGCATGAGCACCTTCTTGCCCTTTACGTTGACGTCAGCTACCGTTTTCTTAGCCATAGTCCAGTCCAAAACAAGTCCATTCTATGCGGTTTCGTCGCTCGATCGTCCCGATGGTCGTCGGGATCGATTACAGGGTCATCCCGGCGCGGATCGAAGTGAAACACTATGTCTCGTGGCCGGAGCTGTCAAGTCTCTTCCCAGGACAACGGCGCGGGCGCCCGACCCCCTCCTGCCGTGCTTGTCCCCGTGGCGATCCGGCTACTCCTGCACCGTTCGGTTGACGAGGTACTTGGCCACGACCTTGTTCAATTCTCCGCCCGAGGGCTTGCCGTCGGCGTGCCGACGGAGGATTTCGAGATCCGACTTCCAGACCACGTCGCCCGGGGCCAGCAGGAAGACGCTTTCCGGCTCATAGCTGTTGAAGAGCCGGTCGTCCTTGAAGTAGTAGTGGGTCTGGCATACCTCCGTGGGATAGGCGCGCATCAGGGGCGGGATGTCGTGGGGCAGGAACCAGAGCTTGATCTCCCGCTCGGCGTCCTCGTGGTTGGCCGAGGCGTGGATCAGGTTGTCCATGCGGTCGTCGATCTTCTTGCCCTGGGCGTCGAGGATCGGCACGACCGTTCCGAGGGCCCGCAGGCAGCCGGGCTTCTCTTCGCGAGCTTTGTGCGGATTGGTCGGGCCAGCCATGTCCCGCACGGTCCTCAGCACGTTCGGTCCGAGGTAGACGATGGCGATGACCCGCCGCTTCCAGACATCCACAGGGTAGTGGACCACGCCCATGATGTAGTCGAGCAGGGCGGGGTAGAATCCCTTGCCCCGGTGCTCGGCATAGTGTTCCTCGGCCAGGAGCCGATGGACGTTGACGATCTTGGCAGCGGCAAAGCGCGACCCGGTGTGAAATTCGGACAGTTGAGACAGGATGAAGCCGGTGACGGAGTTCTTCAGAGCGTCCGGCTTGATCAGCACCAGGGTCTGTTCCAGTTGCTTGTTGTCCATGGACGAGCATCCTCACTGCATATCGAGACACAAAAGACGAAATCCGAAACAAACGCCAACGACTCCAATCCGAAGGTCCCACACCATCGCGAGATTCGAGCGTTCGAGTCTTTGTGTCTGTTTCGGATTTCGATGTTTCCGTTTGCGATCGGCCGGCCCGATTACAGCTTCGCCATCTTCTCCATCAGGTCAACGCTGCGGTTCGAGTAGCCCCACTCATTGTCGTACCAGCTCACGACCTTGACCATGTTGCCTTTGACCATCGTCGAAAGGGCGTCGAAGATGCTCGAATGCGGGTCGTTCACGATGTCGCTGCTGACGATCGGCTCGTCGCAATAGGCCAGAATGCCCTTCATCGGGCCCTCGGCCGCCTTCTTCATCGCCGCATTGATGGCGTCGACCGTTGCCTCCTTCTTGACTTCCACCACCAGGTCCACCACGCTGCCCACGGGCACCGGGACGCGCAGGGCGAAACCGTGCAGCTTGCCGTCGAGCTCCGGGACCACCTGGCCGATGGCCTTGGCCGCGCCGGTGCTCGTCGGGATGATGTTGGCCGCCGCAGCGCGGGCCCGGCGCAGATCGCTGTGGATCATGTCCGCCACGCGCTGGTCGTTGGTGTAGGCGTGGATCGTGGTCATCAGGCCCTTCTCGATGCCGAACGTGTCGTTGAGCACCTTGGCGATAGGGGCCAGGCAGTTCGTGGTGCACGAGGCGTTGGAGACGCAGTTGATGCCCTTGGTCAGGATCTTGTCGTTGACGCCCATCACGACGGTGGCGTCGATCTTGTCCTTGGCGGGCACGCTGAGCAGGACCTTGCTCGCTCCGGCCTTGAGGTGGTCGGCGTAGCCGCCCTTGGGCGACTCGGCGCTGCGGAAGATGCCGGTCGATTCGAGCACGACCTTGACGCCCATGGCCTTCCAGGGCAGCTCGGCGGGGTTCTTCACCGCAAGGACCTTGATCTCCTTGCCGTCAATCACCAGCGCGTCGTCCTTGGCCTGGACGGTGCCTTTCCAGCGGCCCATGACGGTGTCGTATTTGAACAGATGGGCAAGGCTCTTGGCATCGGACAGGTCGTTGATAGCCACCAGTTCCAGCTCACCTTTGCGCTGCATGATGATCCGTGCGACCGCTCTGCCGATCCGCCCGAAACCGTTGATTCCTACCTTTGTTGCCATCGGTCTTTCTCCTTTTAACCTTGTTCTGACCTCTCTGAACGGGTCTTCTTCGTGATCTCGATACTCCCCCGGCGGGAGCCTGCACATATGGAGGGCTCACTGTAGTGGGCGCGTCCAACCCTGTCAAGGATTTCTTACGGTACGCCGGAACCGGGCGACTTGTGCGAATTTCGGGACGTCCCCATTTCGGCCAGAGAGCTTGTCGCCCTGAGCAACGTCGGGCAGTAGATGCGTAGAAGCGTGAAAGCGTAGATGCGAGAAATGATCGTCGTGTGGCAGCCTCAAGCTCGCAGAGCTTGGGGATGGTTCTCTGCATTGGCAACCGTCCGAAATCGGTATAACAGACCCGCTCACCATCCCCAAACGCCAAGGCGTTTGAGGCTGCCACGCCCGCCGCAAGGCGAGAATTGTGCGAAATCGCACAAGCGAAAGGGCTCTGAGCGCGCGGCTGAGAGCCAGGTGACTGCGGCCTTCACAACCGCTTCAGACGAGCTTCGTCCGCAGACCAGCCTTCCTGGCTGCTGAAACCTGCCTCTGGTCGGCCGAGACGAACAGTTCGGCTTCCCACTGGAGGGCGCAGGCAATGTGCAATGCGTCCATCGTACGGACCGGGCTCTTTTCCAGGATGGTCGTGCAAGTCGCTATCGCCTCCGGCGTGAGGTTGACAATATCGGCGTCGCGGGCATCCTCAAACACGTTGTCCTTCGCTGTTTCATACTGCCGGCGCGAGAGATCATGTTCGCGCAGACGCCGGTTGAGGGCCGAGACGACCTCGGGAATGCAGACAACGCTCACGGCAAGCTCCGTGGCCGCCATGTACAGCGTCTCGACGTCCTGGCTGCCCGTTTCCTCGATGTACCGCTTCACAAAGGCCGAGGAATCAAAGAACGTCTTCACACCTTCGCTCCTCAAGAATCGTGGCCGACAGGCTGGCCCCTTTGATGGTCAGCCGCGACCCAGGCCGTTTCCACGACAGTTTGTCGCCGCGCTGGGCCGACGGCGGCGAGATCTCCGCGATGGGCTTGCCATGACGCAGTACCAGGAAGGTCTCCCCCTTCTCGACGTCGGAGAGAACCCCCGACGCCTGCCTTCGAAACTCCGTGAATGTAATCGTCTTCACACGAACCTCCCAATCCAAACTGTACACCACTGTACATAAGTGTACAATCTGAACATCGCTCTGTCAACACGCTGCAGGCAGCGTACGGCAGCCGCAGCTCTTCTATCGATTTGCTGCCGGCCCACCTCCCCGCTGATCCGGTCCTGAAGCACCCCGGCCACCGACGAACCGCGTGCCGCAGGCCCACGTTGCATCACCCACCTGTCCGACAAGCCCATCACGCCTCGATCCAAGATCACGACCCGCCCCGTTGGTCTGCTAGTGATTATCGAAAGGCCTGACCCCAAATCCCACCGTCGGCGTCGCTGAGCGCCACCACCGAGCCCAGGGCGTCGAAATGGTAGCAGTACGTGCCGGCGTAGCCGCCCGCCGCCTCGATTATGCAGATCGGCTCGTCGATGGATGGGCCGTGGATGTACTTACGCAGCAGCGTATCATCGCCATCATACTCGGCGATGCACTGGACGCCGTCATAAACGTATTTGGTCACCTCGCCATCGACGTCCTTGGCGATCCGCCGGCCCCCCCGTGAATTGAACTAAATTCTGATTTCAACTTGACCGTTTTGAGAATGACGTTACTATTAGAGCATGTCCAATAGTAGGATACAGCTTGGAAAATGCATCTGTTCGGGCAGGTCGCTCGACCGCATGCTCCGTCCGGCCATTCTGGCCATTCTGTGCGACAGGGCGGAGGGCCTGCACGGTTACGCGGTAGAGCAGAAATTGCAGACGCTCAAGTTCTTCCGGGACCAGCCGCCGGATTACACCGGGCTCTACCGGCTACTCAAGCGGATGGAGAGCGAGGAACCTCTGTCTTCGACAAAGAGCGATTCTCACGCAGGCCCATGCAAGAGGGTCTACCGGCTTACGGATAGGGGCCGGAGATGCCTTTCTCGCTGGCTGGACAGTCTGACGAAGTATCAAAAGATGTTGGAGGATCTCCTGGCGCGTGCCAAGGAGACTGTGGAGATCAGCGAAACGTCCTGAGGATGTTTCGCAAGGTCCCCTCAGTCCGAGATATCCCCGGCCCATATTCCGTTGTTGTGAGGAGGTCGAAATGAAGACCGGAAAGCAGTTCACTGCCATCGCAGCAAGCATATGGCTGCTGGCCGTCGGCACAAGCAGACTACAGGCTGAATCCGTGTACATTCCGAATGCATCGTTCGAATCTCCGGAGACGCTGTTCGTGGATGTCAACACCGCTCCCTGGCAAAAGGGCTCTACACCGGCCTGGTATGATGAGAGCGGCGGCTATACCTGGAGCCAACTGACCGGCGTGTTCCTGAACGTCCCGCCGGAAGACGAAGCCCATATCGACAACTGCGATGGAAAGCAGGCCGTGTGGCTGTTCGCCGTGCCGGAGGTCGAACTGTATCAGGATTTGGAAGCCACGTTCGAGGTTGGGCGGTGCTATGAACTGGCGGTCGGAGTCATCGGTGGCGGGGGCAATATGCGAGACAACGTTCCGCTCGAAATCCGTCTCTACTATCGTGACGCCAATGACGTGAGGGTGACCATCGAGTCGACCACCTTCGTCTATCGCACGGCGGACGGCTATATCAAGCACCTCAACGATGTCCGGCTCGCTCTGCCGGCCGTCCGGGACACCGACCCCTGGGCGGGCAAGAGCATCGGCGTCCAGATCATCTCCACGTTGACTTTGGCCGATCTCGATCCGACCACCGGCCGGGCCGGCGGCTATTGGGACCTGGACAATGTCCGTTTGACTGAATCACTCCCACTTCCCGCTGCACCGGTTTCTATCCCCAACGGCTCGTTCGAGTCGCCGGAGACCCTCTTTGTGGATGTCAATATCGACGCATGGCAGAAAGGGACGAAACCCGTATGGTACGATGAGAGCGGCGGCTATACCTGGAGCCAACTGACCGGCGTGTTCCTGAACGTCCCGCCGGAAGACGAAGCCCATATCGACAACTGCGATGGAAAGCAGGCCGTGTGGCTGTTCGCCGTGCCGGAGGTCGAACTGTATCAGGATTTGGAAGCCACGTTCGAGGTTGGGCGGTGCTATGAACTGGCGGTCGGAGTCATCGGTGGCGGGGGCAATATGCGAGACAACGTTCCGCTCGAAATCCGTCTCTACTATCGTGACGCCAATGACGTGAGGGTGACCATCGAGTCGACCACCTTCGTCTATCGCACGGCGGACGGCTATATCAAGCACCTCAACGATGTCCGGCTCGCTCTGCCGGCCGTCCGGGACACCGACCCCTGGGCGGGCAAGAGCATCGGCGTCCAGATCATCTCCACGTTGACTTTGGCCGATCTCGATCCGACCACCGGCCGGGCCGGCGGGTACTGGGACCTGGACAACGTCCGCCTGACCGAATCGTTGCCCCCGGACGACCCGGCTCCGAAGGATACGGATTAGGAGCGACCGATATCGATGAACGGCAGTGGCAACGTGCCGGTGTCTACGGTTTTGATGCAACCCACGAGAACCAATTCGGGGTTGAAGCTCCACGTCTGCCGTTGTGGGGCCTTCACGCTCATTGAACTGCTGGTGGTTATGAGTGTTGTGGCGGTTCTTCTGGCGATTCTGGTTCCTGCTCTTGGCGCGGCCAGATCGTCTGCACGAAGGACGGCTTGCATGTCGAACCTCAGACAGGTCGGCATCGCCATCCACGCGTACGCCGGAGACTATGACAACAGCATCCCCATCGGCCCCAAGGCCCCGCCTTTTCTGTCGCCTTCGGACTTTTACCCATCGACGGGCGCGCCGACCAGTCTCATTTCGCTGAGCACCGGTGCGCCCGTCGCCATGGGGTTGCTGCTTCACAGCCATCTGTCCCAGCAGCGCAAGGTCCTCTTCTGCCCTGATGCGGACCAGCGTGTCTGTGCAGACGATGAATTGGCCAACGTCGGCACCCGGCAGGCCCAATGCAGCTACTACTACCGCCATGCTTCCGCGACCCGCCTGTTCGACAATCCCAGCGAACCAACGGTAATACGGATTCCGTTGAGCAATCTGGGACGCAACCGCAACGGACGTCCGGCCCGCGCGCTGGCCGTCGATACCCAGTTCCTATGTCCAGAGGATTTGGCTCAATTCAACGTCCGGCCACGTACCCACCACCGCCTGAAATTCGCGAATGTGCTGTTCTCCGATGGCGGCGTCACCTCCTGCCGCAACACCGACGGGCGCTTCACCGTTGACCTCCTCGACTACAACCAGGTGCGCAAAGCGTTCGACAACATTCTGCAGGTTCTGGAAAATGCAGACGAAGAACGATAAGGACTGAAGCCACGCATCAATCGTATTCTATTGGCGGGGAAACACTGGATTCCCTGGATCTCAAGGCCCTGATCGTGACCAAAGGAGTCAAGGTCAGCCGCAGCGTCTATGAGAGGTTTGGCAAGACGCATCGCATCTACCCTGACCCGCTGACCTGCAACTGCCTGATCCTGCCGGACGGGACCATTGTGCAGATGACCGACTTGGCGCTGCACATGCGATACCTGAAGACGGCCATCCTGCTGGAGGCGCTTCGCAACATCAAATACACCATGCGACTACAAACCCCGTTCACGCTCGATCTCTCGCAGGACGGCCGGCCGATCCTGCTGCACAATGGTACGCTCGTGACCGAAGTGTCGTTCCCACCGGCTTCCCGCTTCTACGAACAGCGAACCTCCAGTGATCTGCCGTATCTGGGCAATGCCGTTTTGCAGGGCATGGATTTTCTGTCGTTTCAATGTCTCTGGCCCTGCCAATTCGCCAAGACCGGCCATGCCTGCCAGTTCTGCTACTCCGGCGGCGTGGCGGAACGATTGTCCAAGAGAAACAAACCCGATCCGCCCGTGCCGACCCCCCGCGATGCGGCGGAGATTGTCGAATTTGCCGTCACGAAGGAGAAGTCGGCCAGCCACATCCAGATCACGGGCGGCTCGACGCTGAACACGCAGGCCGAGTGTCGGGTGATTGTCCAGTATCTCAGCGAGATCCACCGCGTTGTTGGCTTGGAGATGATCACGGGTGAGGTCCTTGTGTACACCACGCCGCCGGAAGACCCGACCGAGGTGGACCAGGTCTTCGAAGCGGGCGCGGACCGCATCGCGTGCAGTCTTGAAGTCTGGGACGAGGAACTGGCGAAGGTCATTACACCCGGCAAAGCGAGATTCACCGGCCGGCAACGCCACGTGGATTGTCTGACCTACATCGCGGACAAGTACGGTCCCAACAGGGCCTGCACTTCGTTCGTCGTTGGGGTTGAACCGGCCGAGAACTTTCTCGCGGGCGCGCGATATCTGGCGGAACGCGGCATTGTGCCCATTGCTTCCATCTGGATTCCATTCGGCCGTCCCGTCATGGGCAAAATGGAAGCCCCCGGTCTCGAATACTACCGGCGAGTGAAGGAAGGTCTGGCGGGGATCTATGAGGACTACGATATCGAGCCGCCCGGCAGCTTTGGTCTGAACGTATGTCTCTGCCGTGACATCTGGAACCACCGGTCGGAGATCAACGAAACATGATCGTTGCCGGCTACCTTCTGGCGGCCTTGGCTCTTCTGGGCGTCTTGGCTATGACGGCATGGAGCTATGCGCATGCAGGGCAACGCCATCCGCTCATGCATGACGGCCCGGTGATCATCATGTACACGCTGGGCGCATGGTTGTTCCTGCCCTTGAGCTGGGTATGGTCGGTTGCTTACCTCGAGGAGTTCTGGGGTCAGGCCTTTCGATGATCATTAGCGCTCCGCATGCACTTGCTGGGCGGCATTGGGAGCCGGATTGTGGGAACCTCTCCACGCATATCTTCCCTTCGCACATCCAAGACATAGTCTGAGGGAATCTACCGGCGGCGTCAAGGGCGTATCTCGGGGGCGGGGTCCCAATCGGCGGTCGACGAGCCGCCACCTCCACCATTGGGCGTCCGCTGGAGACGTAGGGGCGAATGATTATTCGCCCCTACCTGTCGCTGCTGCTGTCCTTGCTGTACAGCCAGACCAGGGCGTGCGTCCCGTCCCCGCCCAGCGGGTACGACTTCTGCTGCCGGCCCACCTCCCCGCTGATCCGGTCCTGAAGCACACCGTCCGGCAACGAACCGCCACGTTGCATCACCCACCTGTCCGACAAGCCCATCACGCCTCGATCCAAGATCACGACCCGCCCGTTGGTCCGCCAATGATTATCGAAAGGCCTGACCCCAAATCCTTGGGTAATCTGCCTCCGACGAGACCTTCCACCAGAACGTGACCGTCCCCGGCCCATCCTGCATCACCCGCCGCTCCAGAATATTCGTCATCTATCTATCTTACAATGGGGTCCGTCCTTTACTCCTCTCCTATGGTCCGTCCCCGTAAGTCCGAGTCCGTCAGTCCCGGCACGTATGCCGTCTTCCTATCGCCAGAAGAATGGAGGCCGTCCCCCATCAAGGACGTGAATAATGAAATATGCCTGCCCGAGAATACTGTTGTAGATGAGAACTTGACTCTCCTCATGGGGCCCTTTCTTGCGGTACGCATAGCCTTTGGAGTGATCCCACGACTGCAGGTCAAACCACGATGGTCTGCGCTGTCGCTGCCCATACATAGGGAATTCGGATCCGATCTCCCCGAGGTCTCCGGAGACAGGAAGATTTTTCCACGTCCAGTCCAAGGCACCATCAGGATACACAGATATCTCGGCTTCCCTGAACGGCCGCGACTTGGCGATCAGTTCGAAGTCAGCGAGACTGACGCTGAACCGAAGGATGTATACACAACTGCCGACCACCATGGGCTGATCGGCTTGTATTTGTGTCACCGATGCGGGGATCGGGTCCATGATGTGCTTGCGAAATAGCTCCGCCGCTTGGATTCTTGGCCGCACACGCAACGAGTAGACCAGGAGCACGGCAGCACAAAGCAATAGGGGTACAAAAATCATCTTTGCTCTTGAGGATACGCGTAGTCTCACGATCTGCGATTCCTTCCACTATCAGACACTCTTACTTATTGTCTATTCACCAGAGGGTTCGGGGTCAGGCCTTTCGATAATCATTAGCGCTCCGCATGCAGTTGCTGGGCGGCCTTGGGAGCCGGATTGTGGGAACCTCTCCACGCATAGCTTCCCTTCGCATATCCGAGATACAGTCTACAGAAGCACCGCGGTGGGGTCAAGGGCGGGTCTCGGATCTCGCGGGTGGGGCGGGTACGTCCGCAGCGACGCCGGACGAGACGGCGCCTCGGCGTGCTCCATCGGGTCCACGTGCGAATCCGCAGCGGGGATTCCGTTTCTGACGGGTTTTGTTTTCGACGGTTCTGTCTGCGACGGATGGAATCAATAGTGCTTGCCCCCGGCGCATCTTTCGTTGGCATTCGCCGCGCCGGTTGCTATACTCCGGGCTTCTCGTGGCGATGTGAGCGTGCGAGCCTTTGTGGTGAGGTGGCAACAAGCGATGATTGGATTGGTCCAAACCATAGCGACGCCCTACCTGATCCTGGGCGTGTCGATCCTGCTGCTGGCCAGTATCCTGGCGAGCAAGGCCTCGGAGCGTCTGGGCGTGCCGGCCCTACTGATGTTCCTGCTGGTCGGCATGCTGGCAGGCTCCGAAGGTCCGGGGGGGATTCACTTCGACGACCCGCACTTCGTGCGTCTCATGGGCACCTTCGCGCTGGCGTACATTCTGTTCGCAGGTGGACTGGACACGGATTGGCCGAGCGTCCGGCCGGTGCTGCGCAGCGGCATGGTTCTGGCGACGGTGGGGGTCTTTCTGACCGCAGTTTTCGTGGGGGCCTTTGCGGTCCTGGTCCTGGGATTCACTTGGCTGGAGGGGTTGTTGCTCGGCTCGGTGATCTCCTCCACCGATGCGGCGGCCATCTTCGCGGTGCTCCGTTCCCGCCGGGTCAGCCTGAAGAGACAGCTCAAGCCGTTGCTCGAACTGGAATCCGCCAGCAACGACCCCATGGCCATCTTTCTGACCGTCACGATGCTGAGCCTGCTGGGCGACCCGCCCCTGCCGTGGTGGTCCGCGATTCCCTCGCTCGCCCGACAGATGATCATCGGCGGCGCCGTGGGGTTCCTGCTGGGTAAGGCCATGGTCGGCATCGTCAACCGAATCCGTCTGGAGTATGAAGGCCTCTATCCGGTCCTGACCATGGCCCTGGTCCTGTTGGTCTTCGGCGTGACGGAGGCGGTGCGCGGCAACGGCTACCTGGCGGTCTACATTGCGGGCCTGGTGCTGGGCAACGCCGACTTCATCCACAAACGAAGCATCGAGCGATTCCATGACGGGCTTTCCTGGCTGGCCCAGATCGCGATGTTCTTGACGCTGGGCTTGCAGGTCTACCCATCGCATCTGACCCCTCTGATCGGGTCCGGCCTGCTGCTGTCGGCGTTTCTGATGTTCGTGGCCCGGCCGCTGGCGGTGGCGGCCTGCCTGATCCGCAGCCGGTGGACCTTCCGTGAGAAGCTGCTGGTCTCCTGGGCGGGGCTGCGCGGGGCCGTGCCCATCGTGCTGGCGACGTTCCCGATGACAACCGGCATCCGGCAGGGCGAGATGATCTTCAATCTGGTCTTCTTCGTGGTCATTGCCTCGGTGCTTCTCCAGGGCCAGTCTTTGACGCGTGTGGCACGCTGGCTGAAACTGGACCGGCCTCTGCGGTCCAAATGGCGCATGCCGCTGGAATTCGACCGGACGGAAGGGACCTTCCGCACCTCGATGGTGGAACTGATCGTCTCGCCCGATTCCGCGGCTGCAGGACAGCAGATCATTCACCTGAAGCTGCCCCAGGGCGCGCTGGTCGCCATGATCCAGAGGGACGGAGAGTATATCGTCCCTAACGGCGGCACCGAGTTCCGCGCCGGGGACGCCGTGCTGGTATTGGGCGACAAAAAGGCGCTGGAGACGGTCACACGCCTGGTGACATCGCCATGATTGGCGGCTCTGTGCACCGCTCCTTCGGCGGCCCCGGAAGTTGGAACCCCTCGAGTCGAGCTATTTGACCGCTTTGGCCTTGCGGATCGGCTTTTCCTGGAGGTAGCGGCTGATGTTGCGGATCGCCTGGCGCAGGCGCTGCTCGTTCTCGACCAGGGCGATGCGGAAGTAGCCTTCGCCGTTCTCGCCGAACGCAGCGCCGGGCGAGATGGCGACCTCAGCGTGCTCCATCAGGTCCATCGCAAAGTCGATCGTGCCTTTGCCGCGCAAGTGCTCGTCCGGGACATGGGCCCAGACGAACATGCCGGCGCGGGGCCTGTCCACCTGCCAGCCGATGCGGTCGAGGGCATCGCAGACGACGTCGCGCCGCGTTCGATACACCTCGTTCTGAGCGGCGATGTTGTCATTGCAGTGCCGCATGGCGATGATGCCGGCGATCTGGACTGCCTGGAAGATGCCGTAGTCGTAATAGCCCTTGATCGTGGCCAGATAATCGATCATCTGGCGGTTGCCGGCGACAAACCCGACGCGGAAGCCGGCCATGTTGTACGGCTTGCTCATCGTGGTGAACTCGACACCGACGTCCTTGGCGCCCTTGGCCGAGAGGAAGCTGGGGGCCTTGTAGCCGTCGAAGACGGTCTCGCCGTAAGCGAAGTCGTGGATGACCGCGAACTTGAACCGCTTGGCCAGATCGACGACGGTCTCGAAGAAGCCATCGTCGACCGTCATCGTGGTGGGGTTGTGCGGGTAGTTGAGGATCAGCAGCTTGGGTTTGGGGAACAGATGCTCGCAGACCATCGCGATGGTGTCGAGGAACTTCTGATCGTTGCCCAGCGGCACGGTGATGACATTGCCTCCGGCTAGGGCCACCCCGTAATTGTGAATGGGAAAGGCCGGGTCGGGGACGACCGCGGTGTCGCCGGGACCGAGCAGGGCCAGGCACATGTGGCTGAACCCTTCCTTCGAGCCGATGCAGGCCAGGACCTCATGCTCCCCGTCGAGTTCGACGTTCCATTTGCTGGCGTACTTCTTGGCCATTTCGTTGCGGAGGCCCTTGATGCCCTTACTGGCGCTGTAACGGTGGTTGCGCGGGTCGCGGGCGGCCTCGCAGAGCTTCTCGATGACCAGGTCCGGGGCCGGGTCCGAGGGGTTGCCCATGCCCAGGTCGATGATGTCGGCGCCCTGTTGTCTCTTGGCGAGCTTGAGGGCGTTGAGTCGTCCGAACAAATACGGTGGCAGTCGTGTGATTCGCGTTGCCGGCTCGATCCGGTACTCCCTGTTGTTGTCGCTGTGCATCGTTCCAACCTGCTTTTCACAGGGCGGGTTCCGAACCCACCCGATTCCAGTTTCGTCGTGGCCCGCGACGGGCACGATAACCAAGTATTGTAGCATCCCGTCCGCCATTTGCAAAACTTCCCGCCGGTGCAGTTCACCTGTTTTTCGCAAATTCCCTCCGTCCGCAGAGTTGTCGGGTGTCGCTATGGCCTATCCTGCTCCCGGCGGGTCTGCCTTGCCGTCTTCGCGCGGGCTACGGTCTGGCTTGTCGGCGTTGCTTCTTGCATCAGACGAGTCGATGGGGTACGCTGGTCGGGTGACTACCGGGTTTCTGTCCCTGTGAGGGGACTGCGCGTATGGGCAAGGCCTACAAGCCTCCGAATGGAAGGAGATGACGTCCGGATGGATGTCGCCACGGGTCAGTTACGAAAAGGCAAAGGCAAAGACAAAGACAAGATCGAAGCACTCCACGCCAATCCCCGCCGGACCGAGATGACCCGGCTGCCGGACCTCGATAACGCTGTGCTGACGATGTTCGCGTTGTCCTTCGGACCGCTGACCAGGAACGATCTGATCGACGCCCTGAGGAAGACGGGACTGACGATGCCCGACGGCTCCACCATTACCGCCCCGAAGGTCGGGCCTTCCGTCAGCCGATTGCGGCAGAGGGGTTGGATTGCCGAGTGCGGTTCCCAAGTGCCGGAGTGCCCGTCCGACGTCCGCGCCGATGCCCTCCACGTCGCCCGTGACAAGGGCCTGTTGCAGCGTCTCGGCAACGGTCTGCGGAAGGCCGTGCCCGCGGAACTGTCGCTCGACGCCTGGGACTACCGCTGGCGTCGACAGCGATTCGTGTCGTTCTGTCATGTCTGCCGCGAGGCGTTTCTGGCTCTGGAGAGAGAAGATCGCAGTGAGCTGGACCGTCTGGCGGCGCTGTGCAAGCAGGATGAGCAGATCCAGTCGTTGATGCCGGTCCTGTTCGCGGTTTGCGCCGATCCGTTCCAGCCGGAGTACATCGAGCGCCTGGTCGATCCATACCGCAATGAGCTGCTGTACGTGATCTTGCGAACCGCTATGTATGAACTGGCGCTGGAGCACCCGGTCTTCGGGTACGCGCGAACCAAGGTGCTGACCGAGCGTCACGCCTTCGAGAGACCCATCCTGGAGATTTGCGTCAACCACGTGGCCGAGCGTGACATCCTGGCCGGCGATCTGGCCGGCGCGCGAGCCTTGCTGGGGGCGTTTGCCGACCTGGATACGCACATCGTGCGAGGCATGCTGGAGCTTCTGAGCGGCGATGTCGTTGCGGCGCGGCAGGCCTACGATCGCGCGGTGCAGCACGCCGGCAGGACCAAGAGGGACCAGATGGCCTATCTCGGGAGCTTCCCAGGGCTGCTGCACACGTTGCTGCTGATCCAGTCCGAGTCGCAGAGCGGATCGGGACCGAACCGCCAGCAGGCGCGGACCTGGCTGAACTGGCTGCTCAAGGGCGGGTCGCACGCGGTCTATTACGGCGCATACTTCTTCCTGGATGCGCTGCTGGCCTTCTGCGAGGGGCGCGCGGCGCCGGACGGGCCGGCGTGGCGACCGTCCTATCGTCAGGAGTCCTCTCTGGCCTGTCTGGCCACCTGCCTGATGCAGATGTTCTACAGTCTCTACGCCTCCGATGCCAAGGCCCTGAGGGCGCGCGACGGGGCGGCGTTGGCGGATGTGGAGGATTTGCTGGGCCGGTGGGACCGGCAGGGGGCCCGCTGGCCGGTCATGCAGATTTCCCGCCTGATGGAGCGGCTTGGGGTGGGGCTCCCGGCGTACGTGGCATGCGCCGAATCGTTCTTCCAGCAAGGTCCGGCCCGGGATCTGTCCGAGCTGTGGACCGTCAAGGAGATGTGGGAAAGCCAGGTCCGTGCCCTCGAGCAGCTCATGCAGGAAAGCGACTCGGCGTCCGGCGCGATCTCTCAAAAGACGCGTCGTCTGGGTTGGCGACTCTCCGAAGCCTGGGATGGTTTGATCTCGATCACCCCGGTCGAACAGAAGTGCGCTAAGAAGGGTTCCTGGACGGCCGGCCGCGAGGTGGCCCTGCACCGACTGATGAGTCCTGAGACTAGCGGATTGGACTACCTGACCGACCAGGACAAGGCGGCTATCGCCGGCGTCGCCAGGAAGCGCACGAGCAGCTACTACGGCTACAGCCACGGTGTGGACCTGGAGCCCGGCCTGGTTCTCCAGCACCTGGTGGGCCACCCCAATGTCTTCTGGGAGAACGCCCCGGGCATGCCGGTGGAGATCGTCCAGGGCACGCCGGAGGTGCGTATCGTGCCCAGGGGACACAAGCTCTGCATCACGATCGATCCGTACCCGGATCCCGACCGGTGGGGCGGCGTCCGGACTGTGGAGAGGGAGTCTGCAAACCGACTGCGCGTCGTCAGGTTCGACCCTGTGCATCGCAAGATGGCCGAGATCCTCGGGCCGACCGGCATGACGATCCCCAAGGACCGCTCCGAGGAGGCCCTCAAGCGCATTCAGGGGCTGTCTCGCCACGTCGCGATCCAGTCCAACGTGGCGCTGGCGGGCGAGGAGGCCGAGACGGTTGAGCCGGATTGCCGTCCGCGACTGCGCCTGCAACGGCTCGCAGGGGGGCTACAGGTGGAGATGGTCGTCGTTCCCCTCGGCGGCGAATCTCTTCGTGCGTTCACTCCGGGCGCGGGCAACTCGCATCTGCTCGAATCCGTTGCGGGGCGAACCGTCCAGACCCGGCGCAACCTTAAGGCGGAAACGGCCCGCGCTGCAGAAGCCGTCGCAGCCGTCCCGATGCTCGAGATACAGGATCAACGCGACTGCGCCTGGACGTTCGACGATCCGGGCGAGGCGCTCGAACTGCTCGAACAGTTGCAGGCGGTCCTGCCGGAACTGCTGACGGTGGAGTGGCCCAAAGGCGATCCGATTGCGGTGCGCCCCGTCTCGGCCAGGCAGTTCCAGTTCTCCGTTCATTCGGCGCAGAACTGGTTCGAGGTCGAGGCCGCCGTGCAGGTCGATCGCGACCTCCTGGTCAAGATGCAGACGCTCCTGGACCAGATCGAGAATAGCGACAGCCGGTTCATCGCGATCGGCAAGGACCAGTACATCGCCCTGACGCGGCAGCTCCGACGGCAGTTGCAGGGTCTTTCCGCCTGCGGTCAGGCCATTCGCAAGGGCGGCGCGCTGCGCATCCACCCGCTGGCGGCGATCGCGCTGGAGCAGTGGAAAGACGAAGTAGGGCGGTTCGAGGCCGATGCCGCCTTTCGCGACTGGGTCGAGCGGTTCCGCGCGGTCGAGTCGTATCAGGCGCCGATCCCCTCGACGCTGGCGGCGACGCTGCGTCCCTACCAGCAGGACGGCTTCCTCTGGCTGGCGCGCCTGGCCGAATGGGGCGCCGGCGGCTGTCTGGCCGATGACATGGGCCTGGGCAAGACCATCGAGGCCCTGGCGCTGATCCTGCACCGCGCGGCCCTCGGGCCGACGCTGGTGGTCGCGCCCACGAGTGTCTGCGCCAACTGGGTCAGCGAGACGCAGCGGTTCGCGCCGACGTTGCGCCCGATCCGATTCGGCATCGGCGATCGCGGCCGGCGCGACCGGATTCTCGAAACCGTCGGACCGTTCGACCTGGTGATCTGCTCGTACACGCTGCTCCAGCAGGAGGCCGATGCATTCGGGGACGTGCACTTCGCGACGATCGTCCTGGATGAGGCGCAGGCGATCAAGAACGCCGCGACCAAGCGTTCGTCGGCGGCCATGGATCTGGTGGGCGACTTCCGCATGATCTGCACGGGCACTCCCATCGAGAACCGCCTGGCCGAACTGTGGAACCTCTTCCGCTTCATCAATCCCGGCCTGCTCGGCTCCGAGGACCGTTTCCGCGATCGGTTCGTGCGTCCCATCGAGATCGACCACGACTCCCACGCGAGAGCGACGCTCAAGGCGCTGGTGCAGCCGTTTATCCTGCGGCGCACCAAGTCGCAGGTGCTCGAAGACCTGCCGGCCCGCACGGAGGTGATGCGGCTGGTGGAACTGACGGATGAGGAGCGGGCGCTGCACGAGTCGCTCCGCCGCCGCGCGCTGGAGCGGCTTGAAGGGGTCCGTGACATGGACCGGGGCCAGGCCCACATCCAGGTGCTGGCCGAGCTGATGAAGCTGCGCCGCTGCTGCTGCAATCCGCGCCTGGTGGTTCCCGACTGCGGTTTGGTGGGCTCGAAGCTCGAAGCCTTCGCCGAGCTGGTCGAGGAGCTGCTCGAGAACCAGCACAAGGCTTTGGTCTTCTCGCAGTTCGTCGATCACCTCAGCCTGCTGCGCGAGCACCTGGACGCCCGGAAGATTCGCTACCAGTATCTCGACGGCCAGACGCCCGCGCGGACCCGCCAAAAGCGGATCGACGCGTTCCAGAATGGCGACGGCGATCTGTTCCTGATCTCGCTGAAGGCCGGCGGGCTCGGTCTGAACCTCACCGCCGCCGACTATGTGATCCACATGGACCCGTGGTGGAACCCCGCCGTCGAGGACCAGGCCAGCGACCGGGCGCATCGCATCGGCCAGACCCGCCCGGTGACGGTCTATCGCCTCGTGGCCTGCGAGACCATCGAGGAGAAGATCGTCCAGCTCCACCACGCCAAACGCGACCTGGCCGACTCGCTGCTCGAAGGCACCGACACCGCCGGCGCCCTGACCGCCGACGACCTCCTCAACCTCCTGCGCACCCGCTGAACGGGATGAGCGTCTGAGCTTGCTCTCGCTCGACTGTGGTCCATCACGGTTTCCAGGAGGATCGTCCGGTGAAGAGCACCCGCTTGCGCTACTGAAAGAGGTTCCATCGGAGTGAAAAGGTTCGCCTCCGGGGTCTTTTGTGGTAGTATGATGATATGAAACCGACTGTGTATGTCGAAACGAGTGTGGTTGGCTACTGTACCGGACGTCCAAGTCGCGACTTGATCATCGCTGGGCGACAGGCAATAACGCGCGACTGGTGGGAGAACGAACGCCGGAAGTATTCCCTGCACATCTCGGTCTTGGTTCTACAAGAATCGCATCGCGGCGAGCCAGAGGCCGTCAGGAAACGCCAAGAGGCCTTGAAGAGCATTCCACTCTTGGGGATGACGGATCTGACGGAAGAACTGGCGGATGCTCTCGTCCGGAAAGGGCCTATCCCAGGCCAGTACCCGGAGGACGCCCTCCACATTGCCTTGGCTGCGACGAACGCGATGGACTATCTGCTGACATGGAACTTCCGCCATATCAACAATGCAATGATGAGGTCCGATGTAACAAGGATCATTTCGGACTTCGGGCTGGAGTGCCCTGTTATATGCACGCCCGAAGAGCTTTTGGGAGGTTCTCTATGAGGGCTGGCGACTCCATTCTGGAGGAAATCTGGAAGGCGAGGGACGAACACGCTCGTCGTTTTGACTATGATCTGAAGAGTATCTGCGCCGATCTGCGGAAGATCGAACGGCAATCCGGCCGACGAGTCATCACGCGAAAGCCTAAGCGGCTTTCGACGCGGCGTGCTGAGTAGAACGAGCGTTCGCGTTCGTTCCGCTTCGGCCGGTTGTGTCACGGGGTCGTGACCGGTTCGATGAGGAGGGCGCAGCCGCCGCGAGGCTCCATCGTGATGTACAGGATGTCGGCGCCAGTTGCGCGGATCACCTGGCGATGGGCGTCGCGCGAGCCTTTGACGTCGGAAAAGATCGTGACGCGGCAGGGGACCTGTCCGTCGAGGAAATCGAGCGGCAGCTCCACCTGCCGGGCGTCTTCGTCGTTCATCCCGCCGATGAACCACCTGAGTCCGCTGCGCCGCGCGATGACCACGCAGTCACCGGGCTCGGCCTTCAGCACGCGCACATCGTCCCATACGGTCGGCACTCTTTCGAAAAACTCCATCTCCGCTCCGAACCGGTTGCGGCTGCTGTAGGCGTCGCGGACCGACTGCCGCGCGCCGTGGTAGACCACGAGCTGCGCCAGCTCGAACAGCTTGGTGCGTCCATCCTGTCCGCTGTACAGCGTGGGCGTGTGATCGTGGGCGCCGACGAGGTGACGCGTGAACGGCAGCATCAGCTCGTGCGTGACCGGCGGGTTTGTCTCGCGTCCGCCGCCGCCTTCCTGCGTCAGCAGGTTCGGATACGTGCGGCGCATCCCATCGGCGATGTAGCCATCGTGGATGTTCAGGACCAGCTTGTGCTTGGCGGCGATCGCGACGAGTCGGCGCAGCCATTGGACATCGTCCTGGCTGTCGCACGCGACGAAGCCCGGCTTGAGCGCCGCAACGCCCCAACTCGCGAGCGTGCGGAAGACCAGATCGACGTCGTGATCGCCGTAGGGCTTCAGGGTTCCGCCGTTGACGTAGAGCGACAGGCCGACGCCTTTGGATCGGCCGTAGCGGATGACCTCGGGCAGGTCCAGGTCGATGTGACTGAGCGAGCCGTAGAAGCGCGTCTGGAATTGCAGATACGGCACGTAGCCGCTCGCGACGGTCATCGGGTTGCCGTGCGTGTTCCTGATCCAGTCCTGGCCTTCGAGCCGCTTGCGGGTGCTCTCGGGCATGTGCTCCTTGAAGTGGGCGATGGCTTCTTCGCTCCACTTGCGTTCGGTGCCATACCAGCTCCAGTCGATGTGGACGTAGCCGAGGTGGTGCTCGGCGGCGAAGTCCATGTTCCTCTTGAGGTTCTCCGTCTCGATGGGCCCGCAGTTGTCGATGAAGATGCCTGGCTTGATCCACGAGGTATCATCGATCGCGCACGGTGGATTGAGATTCTCCACGAGGGTGCGCCGCTCGATCAGTCCGGCCACGTTCGGTGCGAGGATCAAGCCTCGCCAGGTGAGCGCCGCGGGTGTGGCCAGCGTGAGCTTGCCCTTGCGGAACTCCGGGCGCAGCGTCCGTTCGTCTTTCTGCTTCAACCGGCACGGAGGCTGGTTCGCCACGTGCGCCTCGATCAGCGATGCCATCGCGCCGTCGCCCAGCTCGATCGTTAGCGGGATCAGCGCGGACTTGCATTCGCGGATCGGCGTGGGCGTCTCGCTGTAGTGCGCTTCGGTCCACGGGATCGGATAGGCGCCGAGATCGCTGGCGAAGTGGAATTCCGTCGCTTCGCTCGACGCCGTCGCGCCGTCGAGCGCGGGCTGCTCTGGCAGCACGTAGCGGAACGCGACGCCTTCGTCGTAAGCGCGAAACTCGATGTGGAGCCGGCGTTTCGGTTCGGCCCGCTCCTGCAACCGGATCGTCAGGTGGTTGTAGCAGTCGCGCACGATATCCCGTTCGCCGACGACGGGCTTCCAGCTCGTATCGACCGCTCCGGCCTGCGTCCCGACGATCTCGAACGCGCCGAACGGTTTGTCGTCGAGGTTCAGCCCCAGCGCCGAATCGCGGATCACCGCCTTGCCGGCATAGATCACATCGTACCGGGGCGCGCCATCGACGAGTTTCAGCGACACCACATTCTGCCCATCCGGCGAAACGCACGTCAGGGCCTCATCCGCCCGGCCCTGAAACGCGCCTGCGCAGACGAGGAATACCACGATGTGAATACACGGTCGCTGGAACATAGTTCCTCCAAGGATGAGAATCAGCTTTTTCGTTCCGGCGCTGTCCGGGCAGGATCACCACACGTTCAGCGTGAGCTGGCCTTCGCCCGGATTCTCGAACGGGCCGGCAGAGGGCTGTGCGTCTCGTTTCTTGCCGAAGTAGTCCGTGTCGATGGTCAGGGGCGTGCTGTCAGGGTTCTCGTAGGCCGCCTTCGAAACGGCCGCCAGTCCGAGGAGACTCGTCGTCACGGGCGTGGTCTTCGCCGCCTGCCACGATGGATCGACGGTGATGTGCAGGCGCACGGACTTGCCTTCTTCGGCGATCTGAACCTTCGGATCGGCTTGCGTTCTTACGATGGGGTCCTCTTCTGCGACGCAGGGCTCGGCTCCGTTGAGATAGACGTTGCCCGCCGCGAAGATCGGACGCGCCGCCTTGTCGTAGACGGCCAGGCCGCTCGGGCCGACGAAGAGGTTGTTGTAGAATCGGTTGTCGCCGCCGGCGATTTTCAGCAGGCCGGCGACCTCAGTGGAGTGGGGTGTGTGGAAGGGGGTCTCGCGGTTCAGCTCGGGATGCGGCGCGATGCGACCGGCGAAGAGGTTGTGCGCGTAGGCCCCGCCCTGCGAGACGTCCAGCAGCGAACGGTTCGAGAGGAAGATGTTGTTGTCGACGAGGAAGGGGCCGTGATTGACCTCGACGAAGAGGTCCTCGGACGCGTTGTTGTCGTGCAGCAGGTTCCGGGTGACGCGCGTGCCCTGCGCCATCCAGTCGAGCCAGATGCCCCGGCAGGTGCGGTAGATATGGTTGCGGCTGATTTCGGTGTCGATGGCGGCGTGAATTTTGATGCCCGCCATCTCGGCGCCTGTGAACAACTGCCGGATGTGGATGTCGTGAATGTCGTTGTCGGTGATCGTGCAGAAGACCGCGCCGAGACTGCCGACGAGACCCGCCTGTTCGCAATGGGAGATCTCGTTGTTGCGCACGATGTGGTGGCCGATGTTCTCCTTCGACCAGCCGCGATCCAGTCCCCGCTCGATGGTCTTGACGTAACCCTCGGCGGTGTTGGCCGAGGTGTTGTCCCATTGATCGCCGTGCTTGCCGAGCGTGATTCCCACGCACGTCGAATAGCGGATGTCACAATCCTCGATGATCCAGCCCTTGCTCCAGTGCGTGCCGATCAGGCCGATCTGCTCGGCGGTCGGCGGCGCCCAGGGCGTGGCGGCGTGCATCATGGTAAAGCCACGCACCGTGAGGTAGTTCACGCCCGGCTCAGCAGGATAGAACACGGTCCGACGCACGTTGATCTCGACGTCGGCCTCGTTGGGATTGACGTCCTGGAACTGCGCCCAGATTGTCGTGCTCGTCTCGTCCACTTGCGCGAACCACAGCCGGACGTCCGACGGCCGCGACTGCGAGCCCCGGAACACGAGGCAAAGCGTTCGGACCCCGCCTGTCGGCTCGATCTGCACGTCGAACGATCGCCACGATTGCCACCCGCCCGTGTTCGGGACCTTGCACGTGCCCAGGAGGCTTCCATCGGGTGCGTTCCGACGGACCTCGATGGTCCCGCCGCTCGTCTCGGACGCGGCGCGAATCTCCAACTGCGTGACGGTGCTCTGGCCGAAATCGACTCGCTCGTAGCGGACCCAGTCGCCGTCGTTGACCCAACCGATGCACTGACCGCCCTCGGAGCAGTCCGCGGTCTGAATACCCTGCTGTGCCGCGAAAGAAGAGGCCGGAACTCTGCCGGCCCCCACGCCGACCGGCCGCAGCCATGCGACGTTCAAAAGGTATTGTCCGTCGCCCGGCGCGTAGCCCGAAGCCTCGCCGATGGGTTTGAGCGCATCGTCGAGCTTGGACGCCTCGATGAGCCAGTGGCCGTTGAGGTAGACCGCGCCGCTGTGGTGGTCGCGTCCCTTGCCCTCGAACCAGTCGCCGTGGATCAGGTCGCGATACGGATTGAAGTCGCCGAAGAAGCCGTTGGCGATTGTGACCTTCCACGTGTCGTTCTGCACCTTCTCCCAGCCCTTGACGATCTCGGAGCCCTTGACCACGACCTTCTCACCGGGCGCGGCCTGATACACGATGCGTTCGGCGTCCGAGGTTCCGCCACGGGCCGGCGTCACGCGCTCGCGATACGTCCCCCCATGCACCGTGACGACGTCGCCCGGCTGCGCGACCTGCGCCGCCTTCGAGATCGTCCGAAACGGCTGCGCCGCAGACCCGGCGTTTTCGTCACTGCCCGCAACGGAGACATGAAACTCCCGCGCCGAAACCACCGAAGCGACGAGCACAGCACAGAATAGCACGTGGAAAGCCTTCATAATGGTCCTCCCTGGACATCGATTGCCTGTGAACTCGAATCATCCAACGCGATCCGGCTTCGCATTGAGACGTCCACCGGACTGCCTGCCGTATGCATCCGAAAATAACGTTGCGCTTGTGCTGGTTAATCTCCCTGGTATCTTGCGTATAGCTCGATGCATGGTTTCACAATCCTGATCAGGATCGTGTCACTGTTATTCACCTCAAACAGGGGCATGCTGATGAGATGGCCCTTGAACGAGATACGACTGCCCTTGTAGTCCAAGGATTCGAGGTTTCCCCGGAACATTTTCTCATCGTGATACTCGATATGCTGCATCGCCTGCTCGAACTTGGTGGGCCATTTTGAACTGGGGTCTTTCTGGATATCATATAGCACGCCCGCATGAATCATTGGCTGTGCTGCCTTTTCGTCGTGCAGTATCACTCTCAGATAGAGGGCTTTCGCGGGTTTTTCAATTGAAAGTCTCGTTTGTCCCTTATCGAGTCTGATCTTGTCACTCGGCGCAAAAAAGACGGCGAGCTTCTTGAGCAGCCACATATTCACATGAACGGGTTCCAGGCCGGACGAACCTCTGCTGCTGATCTGATAGCCTGATGGCCTGCCGATGACGAAGTCCTCCTCGAGCAGCAGCCCTTCGACCTCCTTGATGAAGTAGGAGACTTCCATATACAACTTTTGAACGAAATCGAATGCCAACCTACACTGGCGGACTATCTGCTCGTTGCTCTCCATCCAGGTTACTCCCAAAGAATATGACTGGTTCTGAAGGGGTCAAGTGGTCTCGGGTGCTGAAGGGCGTGAAGAAGTTCTTTTCTGATGGGTGTCGCTGTGGCCTGTTCGTATTGGCTGCGTGACCGACAGCGACCTGCGCGTTCAAGAATATCGAGTCAGGCAGGGTGGCTAGCGCGGCTTCGCAAGACAGAGACGTGACGAAGCCAATGAAATCTCCTCGGAATGCTGCGGTGGCTGCATCAAAGAATATCGGATCGAATGACTGGGGTTCGTACTTGAAGCTGTCAAAGGACGACGTGCCTCGATACTCTCGCAGGTTCTTCTTGCACAGCAGGTTATACAGATCTTCTGCGAATTCTCTTTCCGCGCTTGTCAGAGGTTCATCGCTCTCAAGGATACATTGGATCAAGACGGCGATCTTCTGCCAACTTGTCCATCGGAAGGATTTTCGATGTTCAGGCGACAAGCATAGAAATTTCTCCGGTTTGTAGCAGTAGTCTGCTGTGATGGCTACAAGGGAGAAGCATTCACCGTTGTCATTCGCCTCCTCTATGCCCCCCTCGATTTCACGCAGCAGTTGTGCCTTCGCTGCACCGCTTTCATCGCCAAATCCTGAATGATATTTTGCCTCGAATAGAATGTAATGACCTCCCACCCGAATAACTACGTCCGGCTCGGTATTCTCGTCGAAACGCGGCCAGAAGATGAATTCACAGTGCATGACATCGGGTGCGGAGACTCCAAAGCCGAGCATCTCAAGATATCTTCTCAGGAATATGGAGCGATCACAGTATCGGAAGAATGAGAAGACATTTGACGTTAGAATGTCTTCAGCTCCCTCCAGTCTCGAAGATAACTTTCCATGTAGTTCAGCTATGTACATTCACCTCTGCCCCGTATGTCACGTGAGAAGATTCTATACCGCTGAGAGGGTTCTATCAAGCCGCAGCACCAAAAAGAAGGAGATTGGGTGATGGATAGGAGCTATGGGCCGGAAAGAGACCCGTGAGGGTCTCTTGGTTACTTGCAGGCATGTCGTCTCTGTCTTTGCACTATGCTACCACCATTTCGGGTTGGCGTCGAGGAATTGGAGGACGGCCTGGTATTTGGGGGCTTCGGCGGGGTTCTGGCCGTGGTGTTCGAGCAGGCCCCAGGAGCCCCACTTGGAGTACGTGCTCATCGAGCTGAAGATGGCCATCAGCGTGCCGCCGGACTGCTTCCAGCCGGCGAGGTAGTCGAGGTAGAGCTGCTTCATGCGCGGATGGCGATTGGCGGCGTGGAACAGCTCGGTCAGCTTTTCGTTATTCTCAGCGCCGCCGTAGCCGACGAGGTGCTGGCCGCCCTCGTAGGCGACCAGACGCAGGCCGCGTTGCTTGGCCAACTCAGCTTGTCTGGAGATTGTCCTGTTGCCTTCTGCGACAAACTCGGCGCATCGGTCGAGCACCTCGTCCGCGGTCATCCGCGCGGTCTCATCCTGCCGCGTTGGGTCGCCGAGGGCGTTGCCGAAGTAGGGAGCGATGCCGAGCACATCGGCCCGCCTGTACGCGTCCTCGAAATCCATCACCTGTTCGCTGGTCCAGGGGTTGGCGCTCTGGGCGGCCAGCACGCGGACGAGGCGGTCGGCGCCACCAAAGACCTCCTCACAGATGCGGAAGATCTCGACGGATCGCTTGGAGTAGTAGCGCAGTTGAGCCTGATACTCGTTGTCGCTGAGGCCCAACTCCTTGCCCTTGTCCCGGCAGTAGCGGGCCTGGGCGAAGATGCCGTTCCAGCACTCGTTCGAGTACTCGATGTAGACCTTCAGGCCGGGATCGAGCTGGGCTTTGACCATTCGCGCGAAGTTCCGCACGTAGTCGTCGCTTGCCCTGTGCGGCATGCAGAACCACGGGTCGGCGCCGAGCGTGTTGCTCAGCCGGTTCATGTACTCCAGCGCGACGCCTGCGTCGTCACCCTGTGTCTGGAACGCGGGCGTCGCGCGGTCGGTCCAGTCGGTCTGTTTCGAGTTGTTGGTGCGTTGGAAGTCCATGAAGCGAAGGGTGCTGAACCGCTCCCATCGCTTGAGGAAGTCCGGATGGAAGGGCTGCTCCTGGTATGTGTTCTCGAAGCTGGGCAGGATCACGCGGATATTGCGGATCGGATCGCGTGGATCGGTCTCGGTCAGGCGCAGCGTCAGCATCTCCTGGCTTGCCTTCACGCGGATGCGTAACCGGCCGGGCCGCTCGTCCACGGTCTCGACGCCGTATGCGAACGCGATCTTGCCTTTCCCGTCGTACAGGCAGGTGTAGATCCCTTCGGGGTAGCCCAGCGCGGGCCGGCTCAGGACGATCGAGTCGGCGAACTGACCGCCTGTCGCCAGCGAGCGGACGTAGCCGTCTTCGGTCAGGTCGAGCGGGCCGCCCTGGGCGTGGCCCCTGCCGGGGGCCTGGCTCTTGAACGTCTGGGAGTGCTTGAACAGGTCGACGAAGACGATCTCCGACGACCAGTATGTCACGCCGCCCAGATTGATGCCCAGCGAGGCGTCGTCGTTCGGCGCCGCCGGCGCGCTGCCGGTTAGGCCACTCGCGGCCAGCAGGGCGATGCACAGGAGTCTTGTTCTCATTCTCATCTCCTCGCGACGCTTCTCATCGGGACAGCTTCGAGTTGAATTCGTACGTCCCCGATTGGGACTCGAACACGACGTAGCCGTCCTCCACGCGGGCGAAACGCACATGGTCGCCCGAGTGGATCGTGCTCGGTCCTTCCTTGGCGAATTCGTCCTTGTCGCAGGGCACGTACACGGTCGCCGTGGTGTTGGTGGGGACGGCGACCTTCAGCGTGAAGCGGTCGCCTTTGATGTCCCAGGCACTGGCGATCGTACCGTACATCGATTCATGCTCGGCCCGGACCCAGGTGACGTCGCCCAGCGGTTGCGGCTTGATGACGATGTGCTTGAAGGCGACCGCGTCGGGATCGAGGTTGATCCCCGCCAACGCCTGATAGAACCAGGCGCTGACGTGCCCGAACATGATGTGATTGCGGCTAGCGCCGCCGTCCCACTGCTCCCAGAGCGTGGTGGCGCCCTGCTCGATCCAACGTCCCCAGCTCGGGTACGTCGTCTGCGTCGCCATCTTGTAGACTACGTCGGCCCGTCCGTCGGCGGTCAGCGCATCGATCAGGTACTTGGTGCCGAGGATGCCGGCGTCGAGGCGGTTGTCGTTCTTTTCGATCATCTCGACGAGCTTGTCGACAACCCGCTGCCGCTCGACGGGGGGGACAAGCCCGTGGTACAGGGCGCAGCTCATGGCGGTGTGCGTGCCGCCGGCGTAGAGGGCGGTCGTGGGGTCGAAGAACGCCTTGTTGAACGCGTCGCGGATACTCATGGCCAGATCGGCGTACCGGCGGGCCTCCTCCGTCCTGCCGAGCATCCCGGCGATCTTCGAGACGATCAGCGCATCGCGGTAGTAGTAGCCGGTCGAGGTGACCTTGGCGGGCGTCTCGGTCTTGGCGGGCACCCAGTCGCCCAGGCCGATCGAGACGATGCCGTTGTCGGCCTTGGTCGTGAGGTAATCGACGTAGCGTTTGAGCCGGTCGTAATGCTCGGCGAGGATTCGCGTGTCGTCGCGGTACTGGTACAGGTACCAGGGAATCAGGACGTAGGCGCTGTCCCAGGCGGGCCCATTGCCCCAGGCGTAGCCCCATCCGGCGGTCGGGACGATGCCGGGCAACTCGCCGCTGTCGCGCTGCTCGTCCTTGAAGTCGGTCATCCATTTCGTGTAGGCGGGCGCCGGGTCGAAGTTGTAAAGCCCGACCTCGGCGGCCAGGTGGGCGTCGCCCGTCCAGCCGTTCTTCTCGCGATGGGGACAGTCGGTCGGGTAGCCGTGGAAGTTGCCGACGTAGGACCAGAGCGTGCAGCGCTGAATCTTGCTGAACAGGTCGTTGGAGCACTCGAAGACGCCCGCCCGGTCGAACGCGGTGTGCGCGACCCGGCCGAGGATGGTCTCGTCGTCGGGCTTGTCCGGCAGGCCCGTCACCTGGACGTACTGAAATCCGTGGTAGACGAATCGCGGCTCCCAGGTCTCCGTGCCCTGGCCTCTGAGGATGTAGGTGTCGGTCTGAAACGGTGTGCTCTTGGTATGCACGGCGATGTCCTTCTGGTCGATGGTCCCATCGTCGTGGAGGCGTTCGGCGTACTGCATGACCACCTTCACTCCGGATGGGCCGGAGACCTTCAGGCGGGCCCAGCCGGCGATGTTCTGGCCGAAATCGAACACGTACACGCCCGGTTTCGGCGCGGTGATCTTCACGGGCTTGAGCGTCTGCATCACCTTGATCGGCGGGATCATCTGGGCGCTGAGCGTGCCCTTGGGACCGGGGCTGACCTTCGCCAGCGACCAGTCGGCGTCGCTCAGGTCCGGCGTGTTCCACCCGGGAATCTCACGCCGCGCGTCGTACGTTTCCCCCTGTCGGATGCAGTTGAACAGGATCGGACTCGGGGCGACCCGCCACGTCTCGTCGCTGGCGATCGTGCGCGTCGAGCCGTCGTAGAATGTCACTTCGAGCTGGCATCGCAGCGTGGGCCTCGCCCGCCAGGCGGCCTTGTTGAAGTCCCACGCCGCCTGGGCGTCCATGTCGTACCAGCCGTTGCCCAGGAGGACCGCGACCGCGTTGAACTCCGCCTTCAACTGCCCGGTGACATCGTACGTGACGTAGAGCACGCGTCGGTCGTAGCGCGTAAACGCCGGATCGAGAACGTGGTCGCCCACCTTCCGGCCGTTCAGGTGCAGCTCGTAGTAGCCCAGCCCGCAGATGTGCAGCCGCGCCTGCTTGACCGTCTTGGACAGGACGAACGTCTTGCGAAGGATCGGCGCCGGCGGCATGGTTTTGCCGTCGGTCTGCGGCGCGGAGATCCATTTCGCCTGCCAGTCGTCGGCTTCGAGCAGTCCCATCTCCCACGTGGCTACCTCGCTGTACGGACTGGGTTTATCGTCCTTGTCCCAGACGCGGACCTTCCAATAGCAGCGAATCCGCGACGTCAGGGGCCGGCCGGCGTAGGCGATCTGGATCGAGCGGTCCGATGTCACCTTGCCGGTGTTCCACAGGTCGGCGCGATTGTCCTTGAGCAGTCGCTCGTTGCTGGCGACGAGGATTTCGTACGCGGTCTGCTTCTGGCCGCGCCATGGCGATTGGAGCTTCCAGCTCAGACGCGGCTGCGTCACGTCGATGCCCAGCGGATTGCAGAGGTACTCGCATCGCAGATCGGTCACCCGTACGTCGCTGCCGAGCGTCGGCAGCGGCAGGCCGACCGTCGGCAGGTTCAGTGCAGCCGCAGAGATGCCCGAGACCTGAATCAGCAGAATGGTTGTCAGTTGCGTCATGGTCATCTACCTCCAGTGCCAGATGGAAAAGACTCCTCAGGACCGCCATTGTGGCCCAGGACCGCCGGCAACGCAAGCGCAAGGCTGCAGACGTAGAGAGACGTGTGTGGCAGCCTCAATCCCGATGCACATCGGGATTGGGGATGGTTCACTGGCGACAGGCTCAGAACCGACGCAGGAGGTTGATGCCGACGGCGGGCTCTTCGCGGCTGCCGTGATAGGGCAGCACCTCGAAGCCCGCGATCTCCGGCTTGTGGTTCCGCGCGACGGTGTGGCCGACGACCCAGCCGAGCGTGGCGCCGAAGACGACGTCGCTGGCCCAATGGTCGCCCTGGTCCATCATGCGCCAGGCGACGACGCCGGCGCCGACGTAGGCGGGCAGACCGACCTTCAGGCCGTAGAATTCGTGCAGGACGGAGGCGACGGTGAACGAGCTGGAGGTGTGGCCGCTGGGCCAGGCCCACATTTCGCCGTCGGGCTGGTCGTTGTCGCGGATGGCCTTCAGGCCGATGGTGACAACGCCGTTGATCGTCAGCGCCGTGAGCATCGTCAGGGCCTTCTGCTTGTTGGGCTCATCCTGCCTGTCGGCGCTGAGGGCGTACCAGAGCATTGCGGCCGGAATGTGGAAGCCGGGCGAGCCGACCACCTTGAGCGTCGCGCCGCCGAAGTTGTCGAACGTCTCGTGCCGGTCGAAATGGTCGGCGACGTCGTCGTCGGCGTCGCCGTTGTGCATCGCCACGCTGGCCAGTCCCGCCCAGGCCAGGGCCGCCAGATTGTCGTTGTGCAAAAACGTGGCCTTGGCGTCGGTCTTGAGCCGGTCGGGGAAGAGGCGCAGATCGGCCTTGGCCGACTCGATCCAGTTGGGCCCAGCCGGTTCGTTCGGCTCGCCCGCCCAGCATGAAAGCGAAATCGCCAGCACGCCGACCCACAGCAGTCTGTTGTACCCCGGTGACATCATAGGGCGGAATTCTCGCACAACCCTGCGCGCAATGCAAGTCTGGAATCCGTGACCTGTGAAGCGCCGTCAGCACGACGTGCGCCGCAGCGTCCTGTGCGCTACTTCAGCTCGACAGACCAGTAGGCATGGTCGAGGAACTGTTTCCAGGAGCTGTAGCGGTCGTGCCCGAGGTGGATGTGGACTACGGGATTGTGTCTGGGCTTGGTCGGCGGACGGAAAAGCTCCATGCCCGCCTGCTTGGGCGTGCGTCCGCCTTTCTTGACGTTGCATCGCGTACAGGCGCAGACGATGTTCTCCCAAGTGGCCTTGCCGCCCAAGCTGCGCGGAACGACGTGATCGAGGGACAGTTCGCTGGTGGGGAAGTGCTTGCCGCAATACTGGCAGCGGTTGCGGTCGCGTGCGAAGAGGTTGCGCCGGTTGAACTTCACATCGTTTCGCGGCAGGCGGTCGTAGAACAATAGGCGGATGATGCGCGGCACCGCCACGTAGAAATTGACGGTGGAAACCCAATCGTGATCGTCGGGCTCGAAACGCCGGCGGAACTGGCTGACCTCGCACCAACTGCGGAAATCGTAGTTGGCATACGAACCCTCCTCGAAGGAGACGACCTCCGCCAGTTGGCGGCACAACAGGGAGAAGGCCCGCTTGACGCCGATGATGCGGATCGCCATGTAGTGCTTGTTGAGGACAAGCACGCTGCAACTCAAGCCGGATTGATTTTCCCCGAACATCGCAAGGTCCTTCTCAAGCCGTCCACTCCGATCATACACCGGATCGCCGGATGATGCAAGAAATACAGCAGAAATCGGCGGGCGAGCCTTCAGAATGCGCGCCTGGAGGGGGGCCTGGAATCCGGCTGGAATCCCAGGGGGGCCGGAACGGATCAAAAACAGGATCGGCGGAGCCTTTTCCGGCGGCGGGCGGAACCCCTGCGATGCCCGGGCCTACTCGGAAGGCGAAAGCGGCATAACGTTGGTTGCCCGAGGCCCTTTTTCTCCATCGACGATGTCAAACGTGACGGCGTCGCCCTCGCCCAGCGTTTTGAATCCATCGCCCGAAATGCTCGAATAGTGGACGAAGACGTCGGGACCGTCAGATGTTGCGATGAACCCATATCCCTTCCGTGGGTTGAACCACTTGACCTTCCCCTGCAACATAAAGAACGCTCCTTTGGGAGGACGCTGGGTGCGATTTGTTGTACCCGTGCTGCTGTCAGGCGGCCATGCCGGCCGGACCCACAGATCGCAGAAAACCTCTTCTCACAGCCTTGGCTTGACATCGGCGGAGGAACGGCTGAGGTTCTCCCGCATGAGCCGGCCCATCTTGAACTTGACCGTGCGTTTCGATGGCACCTCCACGCGTTCCAGTGTCTTGGGGTTCTGCGCGACTCTCGAAGCCCTCGTCCGGGTCTCAAAAACGCCGAAATCTCTGAATTCCAACCGATTATCCTGGCACAGCTCCCTGATGATCTCATCAAGAAAGGTCTGAACGATCCGTTTTACCGACACCCTCTTGGCTTGTGTGCGTTCCGCAATGCGGTCGATGAGTTCTTTCTTGGTCACTGTTGCCATAGACTACCTCACTTGAAGAGAAGATCGCTTCGAAAACAGAAACCGCGTTGGGTTCCGCCAGAGGCGGTCCAGCCACCGTGACCAGCGAATTGTCCAACAGCGCATTGAGGACATCCTGAACCCTATATGACCGACCCAAGTTCTGTCCGGCACATCTGTCCACAGAGCGATTTGGCCACTGTGCAGACGTACAACCACCGAGACGGAAAGGTTGATCGACTGCAACCTACTATACAGTAAAGACTTCTATGCGGCAAGCATTTTGGCCAAAAAAATCCGCCCTCGGGTTGGTGGACCGGGAGCGTGCGGGGCGGGCCGCCCGGCGGTGGAGGGCCCTGCGGCCGGCTGCCGACCGGGCCGTACACAATTGCAGGAAGGCGGATACGACGGTTGACCGAGTCGTGCTTTGCATGCATAATGCGTTTTTTGCTGTCGCGTGGCGTAATGACGAACGAACAGGACAATGGTGAATGACTCCAGGCAACCCCCCACAACCGTCCGGCAAGAAAACCGCTCCCAAGCACAAGGATCGCGCCGGGGAGATCGCCAACACCTTTGAATGGCTCATCACGGCGTTCATCCTGGCGTTTGTCTTTCGCGCCTTCGTGATGGAGGCGTTCCGCATCCCGACCGGCAGCATGGCCGATACCCTGATGGGAGCGCACTTCCGGCTGCGTTGCCCCGAGTGCGGATACGAATACCAGTATGGATTCGTCCCCAGCAGCAGCTTCTACCGCATGCGAGAAGACACGATCCCGCCGGGACCCGTCGACATTCAGCAGACCCAGTGCCCCAGTTGCGGCTACCTCGTACCTACCAGCAGCGGAAATCCCGTCGCCAACGGCGACCGCATCCTGGTCCTCAAGTGCCTCTATCAGTTCGCCGAGCCCAAACGCTGGGACGTGGTCGTCTTCAAGAACCCGACCAACCCCTCGGAGAACTACATCAAGCGCCTCATCGGACTTCCCAACGAACGGATCGAGATCATCGACGGGGACATCTACGTCGACGGGCAGATCGCCCGCAAGCCGCCTTGCGTGCAGAGAGAACTCTGGATGCCGGTCTACGACAACGACTACCGCCCGGTCAATCCGAACCAGCGCGGTGCGTTCAATGGGTATCTCTGGCAGGTGCCGTTCGACCTGGACGCGTCGGCCTGGGCGGTGGACGAGAGGAATCCCACGGCTTTCGTGTTGGACGGTTCGCCCGACCGGATCGAAACGATGACCTACGGTGGCCGGTCCGCCAACGACTTCAAGGTCATGTACGCCTATAATGACATCCGCATGGAATCGCGGATGCCGCAGTGCAGCGACCTGATGGTGCGGTTCTACGTCCAGCCCGAGAGCGAGGCCGGGCGAGTCGGTGCCACGCTGAGCAAGTACGGCGTGGACTACCGCGCCTGGTTGGACCTGGGCGGCGAGATGGTCCTGTCGCGCTTCGACGGGACCGAAGAGACCGTCCTGGCCCGCCGGTCGGCCGAGATGCCGGCGCGGGGCGCCTTTACCCTGGTCAAGTTCGCCAACGTGGACCATCAGTTGCTCTTCGAGTTCAACGGCAACCGCCTGACCTTCGATCTGGGACGGTCGCCCGACGCGCTGGACCGCAGCCGGATCGAGACCGCCGGCGCGCAGGTTTTCGGCGCCGGGAAACTGACGTTGTCCCACCTGGCGATCTTCCGGGACATTCACTATCTCGGCCAGTCCGAGGGAGGACGCGTCCCGCGGGCGACCCAGGAGAATCCGTTCACGCTGAGCGCCGACGAGTTCTTCGTGCTTGGCGACAACAGTCCCAACAGCGAGGATGGTCGCTGGTGGGGGCCGCCGGGCCTCGCCAGCCGAGGCATGGACCCGCCAAGGGCGGGCGTCGTGCCCAGATACTATCTTGTGGGCAAGGCCCTGTTCGTCTACTGGCCCAGCGGCTTCGAGTTCCCCTGGCCGGCGCCCTTGAAGAGTTTTCTGCTGAGCAACATCAATCGGAATCTGCCCTCGCGATTGCTCTACACGATCGTCTCGCTGCGTTGGATTCCGAACGTGGGGAAGATGCGTTTCATCTACGGCGGAACCGGCGGTCGCGAGAACCCGCCGGAAGCTCTTGCCGCAAAACAAGATATGGATTGACTGACGGAAAGCCTGGACCAGAGTAGAGCGCCGCAGGCGCGGACTGTACGTCGCGTGGTGTCTGACGGGACAGGGCATGCCGAACGCACGATTAGGAGGTGAACGCGAATGAGGACACGGACGATCATTCTACTGACGGTGGCAGCGATTCTCGGGGCGGATAGCCCGGTCGCGGCCGGTATCCTGGGCGGACAGCTCTTCGCACGCGGCGGCAGTCTGACGCCCGACGATCTGCGATGCGAGTACCTCGTGGACCCGCTCGGCGTCGATGAGGCCAGGCCGCGACTGAGCTGGATCGTTCGATCGAGCCAGCGAGGTCAGAAACAGAGCGCCTACCGCATCCTGGTGGCCAGCAGCAAGGAGCTGATCGACAAGAAGGTCGGCGATCTGTGGGACAGCGGCATGGTCGCATCGGACCAGACGGCCCATGTCGCCTACGCCGGCAAGCCCCTCCAATCGCAGATGCCGTGCTTCTGGGTGGTGCGCGTCTGGGACAAGGATGGCGACCCGTCGTCCTGGAGCAAGGTGGCTTCCTGGTCGATGGGGCTTCTGAAGCCGGAGGACTGGAGGGCCCAGTGGATCGGCTTCGACGCGTCGCGAAAGCGGGGGGCTGAAGGTGGCCAGATTGATCTGTCCACGGCCTCTTGGATCTGGTACCCCGAGGGCGATGCGACGGCGGGCGTGCCTGTGGGCAATCGGCTGTTCCGCAGGGAGTTCGACGTTCCGCAAGGGGCCCAGATCGAGTCGGCGGCCTGCGCGGTCACCGCCGACAACTGGTACAAGCTATACGTCAACGGCCGGCCGGTTCGCGACGGCGGGAACTTCAAAGAGGCCCTCGTCGTCGACGTCAAGGACAACCTGGCGCCGGGCAAGAACGTCATCGCGATCGATGCGGCCAACCAGGGCGACAGCGCCAATCCCGCGGGCGTCCTGGCCGTGCTGAACGTGCAGTACTCCGACGGAAGCTCCACGGTCATCGTTTCCGACGATTCGTGGCGGACGGCGCAGACCGGCCCGACGGACTGGATGACGCCGGACTTCGATGCCGGCGCCTGGGAACACGCCGCCGTCGCGGCGGCATACGGAGCCGGGCCCTGGGGCGAAATCAAGCTGGACTCGGCGCAGTTGTTCCTGCCTCCCGCCCAGCTCCTGCGCAAACGCTTCGTTCTCGAAAAGCCCGTCAAACGCGCGACGGTGTACGCCTCGGCCCTCGGTGACTACCGGCTCTATCTCAACGGCCGGCAGGTCGGCGACGCCTATTTCACGCCCGGCTGGACGGACTACCGGATTCGCGTCTACTACAACACGTTCGATGTCACCAAACAGCTTCAGAAGGGCTTCAACGCAATGGGCGCCATGCTGGCGGATGGCTGGTACGGTGGATACATAGGCTGGTACCACGTCCGTGACCACTACGGCACCCATCCACGTTTCGCCGCCCAACTGGTGGTCGAGCACACCGACGGCAGCGTGAAGGTCGTGACAACCGATGGAAGCTGGAAAGCGACGACCGGTCCCATCCTCGAAGGCGATTTTCTCATGGGCGAGACCTACGACGCCCGCAAGGAGATTCCCGACTGGAGCGGGCCCGAACTCGATGAATCGCAGTGGTCCGGGGTGGATGTTACCGACCGCGTCGCGCCCAAGCTGGAATCGCATCCGGGCGTCTTGGTTCGTCGATTCGGAGAGATCAAACCGGTCGCGATGACCGAGCCGAGCCCAGGCGCCTTCGTCTTCGACATGGGGACCAACTTTGCCGGCTTCGCCCGCCTGACGGTGGAGGACGCCCAGCCGGGCCAGAAGATCGTTCTGCGTTTCGCCGAGCGGCTGAACCCCGACGGTACGATCTACACGACCAATCTGCGCGGCGCCCGCGCCACCGACACCTACATCTGCAAAGGCCTGGGCAAAGAGACGTGGCAGCCGGAGTTCACGTTCCACGGCTTCCAGTACGTCGAGGTGACCGGCTATCCCGGCCAGCCGCGACTCAGTGACATCCGAGGCATCGAACTGACGTCGGATACGCCCGTCGTCGGCAGGTTCGAGTGCTCCGACGAGACGGCCAACACGCTGTACCACAACATCTGCCAGACGCAGCGGGCCAACTTCATCGAGGTCCCGACGGACTGCCCGCAGCGGGATGAGCGGCTCGGCTGGATGGGCGACGCCCAGGTCTACGTCCGCGCGGCGACCTACAACACCGATGTGGCCTCCTTCTTCACCAAGTGGCTCGTGGACGTCGAAGACGCCCAGCTTCCCAACGGCGCCTTCACGGACGTGTCACCTCGCCTGGTGGCTGAAGCGGGTGGGACCGCCGCGTGGGGCGACGCCGGCGTGATCTGCCCGTGGACGATCTACGAAGTCTACGGCGACAAGCGCGTCCTGGCCGAGCACTACGACGCCATGACCAAATGGATCGACTATTGCCAGGGCGCGACCACGAACCTGCTGCGTCCGGCCCAGGGCTACGGCGACTGGCTCAGCATCCAGGCGGACACGCCCAAGGACGTCCTGGCCACCGCCTATTTCGCCTACAGCACCAAGCTGGTGGCGCAAGCCGCCGAGGTGCTGGGCAAGCACGACGATGCGGCGAAGTATCGCGAGCTGTTCGAGGCCATCAAGCGGTCTTTCAACGACGCGTACGTCGGCGCCGATGGACGGATCAAGGGCAACACGCAGACGGTCTACGTGCTGGCGCTGGCGTTCGATCTGCTCAGCGAAGAGCGACAGGCCCAGGCGGTCGAGTACCTGGTCGACGACATCCGCATCCGCAACTGGCACCTGTCCACCGGGTTCGTCGGGACCAAGGACCTGATGGCGACGCTGACGCGCTTCGGCCGGACCAACGTCGCGTTCGCCCTGTTCCACAACAAGACGTTCCCGTCGTGGGGCTTCTCGATCGAGCACGGCGCCACGAGCATCTGGGAACGCTGGGACGGCTGGACGCCCGAGAAGGGCTTCCAGGACCCGGGAATGAACTCGTTCGCCCACTACTCCTTCGGCGCCGTCGCCGAGTGGATGTTCAAGACGATCGGCGGCATCGACACGGACGGGCCCGCCTACAAACGCATCGTGATCCGTCCGCGTCCCGATGGGCGTCTCGCCTGGGCCAAGACGAGCTACGACTCGATCGGAGGCGAGATCGCCACCTCCTGGAAGATTCGCAAGGCGACCTACCGAGGCGGGTGGGACCTGTCGTGGCATCCGCTGATCGGCAGGGGCAAAGGCATCACGCAGCTCAGCCTGGACGTGACGATCCCCGCCAACACGACGGCGATCGTGTATGTTCCGACGGCCGATGCCGCCGGGATCACCGAGGGCGGCCGCTCGGCGATGGATTCGCCCGGCGTGCAGTTCGTCGGCACCGACGGCGACAACGCGATGTTCGAGATCGGCTCCGGCCGCTACTCGTTCAAGTCGGAGATGCCGTAGCCGGCAAGCGAACGGATGCACCAGGGTGTAGAAGGCACAAGCCCCCTGTTCCGGCAGGGGGCTTTTTTCATGTACTCGGTCAAGTCTGCTACGGCAGGAAGAGCCGTTGTCACGTCACCGGGGCGTAGATCTCCGTGAGGAGCTCGTCGGGCGGGACCTTGCGCGGGTCGTTCAGGTACACCTCCCGCGTCGGCCCGGTCACCTTCTTGTGGTTCTCGGCGATCCAGGCGAACAGCTTCTTGTAGGCCGGGGCGCTCGTCTCGTAGGGGCCCTGGTGGATGATCCTGGCCATCTGACCGCCTGGCAGTTCGTAGCAGGTCACGCGGTCGGTGCCCGTGACCTTCTTGGCGACGGGCACGGCCACCTCCACGTCGGCGTTGCTTTGTTCGTTGGCCTTCATCGCCTCCTTGGGCGTCTCATGGCAGATGAACGTGGGTCGTCCGACGATGTGGGCGCCGCTGCCGGCGGCGAAACGCCATACCGTCACGATCATCGGGCCGATCTCCGCATACGTGCCGCGCTTGCGCATGCCAACCACCAGTTGCGGTTCCACCTGACAGACGCTAACCTCGGTGTTCATTACGCGACCTCCTTCGGATCGAGCCGCTTTGCCCGGCTTCCCTGCGTATCCGTCCGGTTCAGGGTTTTTGGCTCCGCCGGCTCGAAGGGCACGCGCATCGCGGTCCCTTTTCCCAAATTTCTATCGCAGAAGGCTTGACGAATCCAACCTTTTGGACGATAATTCCTCTTCCGATTCGCGGATGTGGCGGAATTGGCAGACGCGCAGGCTTCAGGTGCCTGTGGGCTTAACGCCCGTGGAGGTTCGACTCCTCTCATCCGCATTCCTTCGGGCTGTCGAGGGGCGAGGCTTTCAGCCGCCGTGTCAGGGCAAGTCCTAACGAAATCCGCCGTCATACGCCGATAAGGATAGAGTATGCGCCAAGACCGACGCCGCCGGTTTTGCGGACAGGTTTGGCCTGGCGGGCGGAGACCGATAAAATGCCGAAGATCCCGCCCGAAAGAGGGCGCCAGCGACAGACTCGGGCCAGTGGGGTGCTGCCGCGGATGAACGGGAGTCAAGCATGGGTACGGTGATCTGGATATTGCTGGTTGCGGCGGCAGAGGAGACCGCACAGAGGCAGGTGGTGCCTCTGGATGTGATGTGGAAGTACATCAGCTCGCTGGGCCTCGTCGAAGCGTTGACCTTCATCTCGTTCGGCTCGGTCTGTCTATTTTATGGCTGGCGCGTCTTCCGGATCCTCGTGACCATCTGCTTCGGCTTGCTGGGTCTGGGCCTGGGGGTCTGGGCCAATCAGCGGCTCATCGCGGGCAACGTGATTTGGCTGTCGCTGATCTGCTCGATCTTCTTCGCGGTGCTGTCGGTGCCCTTCATGCGGTGGGGGGTGACGTTTCTCGGCGCGATCTCCGGGGGCATCCTCACCGCCGGGGTGTGGCTGGCGGCCGGTCTGCCCGAAGAATACGTCTGGGCCGGCGGTCTGGTGGGCCTGATCGCCGGAGGCATGATCTCGTTCATCGTCTTCAAGATCGCGGTGATTCTCTTTACCAGCCTCGGCGGCAGCACGCTGATGGTCGTCGGCATCCTGGCGATCGTCTATCGGTACATCGCCGGGGGCGACGGAGAACGGCTCCAGGTGTTTGCCGAGGCCAATCAGTGGTTTGTACCGACTCTGCTGTTGGTTCCCATGGCGATCGGAATCTTCCTCCAGAACAAGCTCAGCAAGACCGACCAGAACTGGGCCGGCTGATACCGTCTTTCCGCCAACGCCCCTGATGCGTTGCGCCTGCCACCACGCCGAATCCACCTGTGGCAGGTGTGAGAACCCCGCAGCATGCGTTGTGTGGCAGCGGCAAACGGAGCGAAGCGGAGTTTGCCGATGGTTTCCGCCGATTCTGAGTAGCTGCTAATGGCGCGCCATAGGCAAGCTCTCGTTTGCCGCTGTCGCACACGGCTCTCTACGCCTGAATGGGGCTTGCCGCGAAATCTGGACAGACACGCCGCGTGCAGCGCGTGCGGGGCAATTTGGCCTTGCAAAGACCCATCCGAAACCGTAGCATGAGACGATTGCCGACCGGGCCGGACGGGACCAGATGTGATGCGGACCCGGGGCTCCGATCTTAGACATTCAGGGGAAATCCCGTGTTTGAGTCATTGACGGAAAAACTCAATTCGGTCTTCAAATCGCTCTCCGGGCGAGGCCGCATCACCGAGGCCAACGTCTCCGACGCCATGCGGGACGTCCGCAAGGCCCTGCTGGAGGCCGATGTCGACTACAATATCGTCAAGCAGTTCTGCAAGGACGTCCGCGAGGCGGCCCTCGGCGCCGAGGTCGTCAAGAGCCTGCACCCGGGCCAGGTCATGGTCAAGATCGTCAACGACGAGTTGACGAGGCTGATGGGTCCGGTCGACACGCGGATCTACTTCGTCTCGCCCGGCCCGACGATCATCCTGCTGGCGGGCCTTCAGGGTTGCGGCAAGACCACCACTGCCGCCAAGCTCGGCAAGTATCTCGTGTCCAAGGGCCGGCACCCGCTGATGGTGGCCGACGACTTGCAGCGACCTGCCGCCATCGACCAGCTCAAGATCCTCGGCGAGCAGACGGGCATCCCCGTCTACAGCGAGGACAGCAAGGACGCCGTCAAGGTGGCCCGCAACGCCATCAAGCACGCCAAGGAGAGCGGCAACGACGTGGTTATCGTCGACACCGCCGGCCGGCTCCACATCGACGAAGAGATGATGACCGAGGTGGCCAACGTCGCCAAGGCCATCACGCCGCACCAGATCTACCTGGTATGCGACTCGATGACCGGCCAGGACGCCGTCAACAGCGCCAAGGAGTTCAACGAGCGCCTCGAACTGGACGGCGTGATCCTCACCAAGCTCGACGGCGACGCCCGAGGCGGCGCCGCCCTGAGCGTCAAGGCGGTCACGGGAAAGCCCATCAAGTTCATCGGCGTCGGCGAAAAGCTCGACAAGCTCGAAGAGTTCCACCCCGACCGCATGGCCAGCCGCATCCTGGGCATGGGCGACGTCGTCACCCTCGTCGAGAAGGCCCAGGAGCAGTTCGACGCCGAGGAAGCCGCCAAGCTCCAGAAGAAGATGGCCAAGGGCAGCTTCGGCTTCGACGACTTCCTCAAGCAGATGCAGGCCGTCAAGAAGATGGGCGGCATCAAGGACATGCTCAAGCTCATGCCGGGCCTCGGCGGCCAGCTCAAGGACGTCGATTTCGACGGCGACGAGATCAAGCAGATGGAGGCGATCGTCCAGTCGATGACGGCCAAGGAGCGGCGCGATCCGGAGTTGATCGACCCGTCCAGGCGAAGGCGGATCGCCGCCGGCAGCGGGACGCAGCCGAACGACGTTTCCACCCTGGTCAAGACGTTCAAACGCAGCCGCGACATGATGAAGGCGGTCAGCGGCGGCAGTTTCGGCGGGCTCAAGGCCCTCTTTTCCGGCGGCTTCAACATGGAGGCCATGAGCGCCCGGATGACCGGCGGCCGCAAGATCAAGCAGCGATCCAAGCGAAAACGGGTCATCAAACGCCGGGGCAAGATCAAGAAACAGCGATAGCCCCGCCCGGAAATCCGCCGGCACAGACCCCTGCGGATCGATCGAAATGGCCGAAAAACAGCCCAATTCCGTCCCGAAGGCGAAAATATCTCTCGACGAATACCTCGAAGAGGTTGCCCGATTCTGTGAAAACGAGTATGGTAACACGTTTCGCGGCCGGTTCCAGGACATGGAGGGCAACAGCGAGCTGGCGATGCTGGCGGCTCCGACGGCCGCCGAGCTCGCGGAGCTTCGTCGGGCGGTGGCGATCATGACGGCCGCCGAGAAGCACGACGCCGACAAGCTTACGGACGAGCAGGTGGAAAGAATCGCCGAGGACGCCAAGGTCGATCCGGCCAACCTCGCGATCTTCATCAACGGTTACAGTCTGATGTGCAAACGCGTTTCGTGACGGCACAGGGCCGGTCACGGAAATTTGACATACGCTATCAGCGAAAGGAACACCATGGCAGTGAAGCTCAGAATGGCCCGTATGGGGCGCCGGCATCGACCGTTCTTCCGAATCCACGCGATAGAGTCCAGAGCTCCGCGCGACGGACGGGTGATCGAGAAGCTCGGACACTATGATCCCCTCGAAACAGATGCCGCCAAGCAGATCGTCCTGAATCGCGAGCGGGTCGAATTCTGGCTCGGCCAGGGGGCGGTTCCCTCCGACACGGTGGCTGAGCTTCTGCTTCGCCAGGGGATCAAAACCAAGTACGCCGCGGAAAAGGCCGCCCGACGGGCCCAGGCCCGGAAGATCGCCCACAAGAGGGGCAAGCTCTTCACTGCCACCGAGCGGATCGCCGCCGAGAAGAAGGCCAAGGAAGCCGAAGAGAAGGCCAAGGCGGAGGCGGAAGCCAAGGCCGCCAAGGCCAAGGCCGACGCGGAAGCCAAAGCCAAGGCGGAGGCAGAGGCCAAAGCCAAGGCCGAAGCGGAAGCCAAGGCGGCCGAAGGCGCTGCCTGATAGCTGAACGCACGCGATGCGAATCGATGTTCTTACCCTGTTTCCGGAGATGTTCGAGTCTCCTCTGGGCTACGGGATCATCAAGCGGGCCCAGGAGCAGGGCATAGTCGACATCGCTCTGACGAACATCCGCGACTTTGCGGTCGGCGAGTACCGCAAGGTCGACGACAAACCGTATGGCGGGGGCCCCGGCATGGTCATGATGCCGGGCCCCGTCTTCGATTGCTTCGAGCACGTCCAGTCGCTCTGCCCCCAGCCCGGCCGGGTCATCCTCCTGACGCCGCAGGGCGTGCCCTTCAAGCAGGCCAAGGCCGCCGAACTCAGCACGCAGGAGAGGCTGATCCTCATCGCCGGTCGCTATGAGGGCTTCGACGAGCGCATCCGCATCGGGCTCGGCGCCGAGCAGATCTCCATCGGCGACTACGTCCTCAACGGCGGCGAACTGGCGGCGATGGTCGTCATCGACGCCGTCGTGCGCCTCTTGCCCGGGGCCCTGGGCGACGAGGACTCCGCCCGCGACGACTCGTTCAGCAACGGCCTGCTGGAGTATCCCCACTACACCCGCCCCGAGACCTATCGCGGCATGAAGGTCCCCGACATCCTCCTCTCCGGCGACCACGGCAAGATCGCCCAATGGCGCCGCGACCAGTCCCTCGAACGCACCCGCCAGCACCGTCCCGACCTCCTTGACGACAGGGACACCTCGTCGTAGGATCGCTCCGATTGGCTCGGTCTTGGCCAGGAAGATGCAAAGCGCCAGCTACGGGAGAGAGTGTTCATGCGATGTCCGACGTGCGGTGGCGAGAACACAGATGGAACAACCGAGTGCGCTTCGTGCGGCCAGCCGTTCCGTCGAACACAAGATCCAGGAGCCGCTGTAGTGGTCAAGGTCAGCCGCGTGGCGGTTGCCTCGGCAGTCACGGCTGTCTTGAGCTGGCTTTGTTATGTGCCCGGCGTGATCGCAGCGATGGATCCCTACATTCTGCATCCTCAATCTACCTTCGTCGAACTCACTGCCCTGGGGAACTTCCTCGGCACAGGTCTTGCATTCGTTCTGGGCGTTGCCGGTCTGAGCAAGATTGGCCGCAGCGGGGGACGCCGAACGGGGTATGGGTTCGCGGCTGTCGGTGTGAGCGCTCCGGCTGTTCTGATCCTGGCAGCGATGTACGTGCCCTTCCACGCCGGCAAGATGAACGCGCCGAGAATGAGATGCGGGACGCATCTGGCGGGAATCGGCAAGGCGATGCTGATTTACGCCAATGACTATGACGACAAGCTTCCTCTGGCAGGGGGGCAAGGCACAGTCTGGGGTCCAGGACTGGCCGACTGGTGCAGCGAACGGCGAGCAGACGCCTTCAGTCTCGACCCGAACGGCGCCGGCGGCCAGGCGACGATCAGTTCGAGCCTGTACCTGCTCGTTCGCTATGGCGACGTGCCTGCCAAGTCCTTCGCCTGTGCAGGCGAGAGAGGTGTCAAGGAGTTCGATCCGACGAAGTACCATGTCGATGGCAAGAGACTGACGGATGTCTGGGATTTCGGGCCGAACCCGGCGAAGCACTGTAGCTACGCCTATCAGCAACCCTACGGCCCCTATGCTGTGACGACGTACGCGAAACCCGGCATGGCTGTGGCCGCCGATCACAATCCCTGGATCGATAGTGCGAGGCGGAAGGCAGGGGACTTCTCCGCCTTCCAGCCCGATCTCGCCCCTCACCGGGGCACTGCGGACCAGGCTCGGCAAGGCAGCGCGAAGGCGCACATGAGAGACGGCCAGAACGTTCTGTTCCTTGATTCGCACGTGGAGTTTGCGAAGCGCGCCTTCTGCGGTTTGGAGGGCGACAACATCTACACAGCGTGGGATGGTGACGACAAGGTCCGTGGTGTCCCGCCGAAGGCGTACGAGAGCCAGCCGGCGGATGCGCGCGATTCGCTGCTTCTCAACGATCCGCCACTGAAGCGGTAGGGCATGCAGGCCGCACAGGTCGGGTAGGGGCGAATCATCATTCGCCCCTGTGGAGGACGCCGAGGCCGATATTGTCATTTCGACCGGAGCCTGCCGAAGGCAGGCGCAACGGAGAAATCTGCCTGCGAATCAGGCGCATACCCGGTCTCTGGCCAGATGCTTCGGCTGCGCTCAGCATGACGAGCGAGAGGCGCGCCCCGCAGGCACAGGGCGCCACGACCTCCCAATCGACACGCGCTTCCCGGTCCGAGGCACATCTCGACCGCCAGCCGTTTGCTGGGGCGAATGATGATTGGCCCCTACAGGGTTTCGAGGGCGGCCAGCAAGCGGGGGATGATCTCGGGCTCGGGGATGGTGGCGGTCTTCTGGCCGTGGCGGTAGAGGGCGGCTGCTCCCTCCATGGCGTAAGGACGTTGAACAAGCGCCTCTGGCGCGGTACAATCGAGAGATGGAATACCGGTACACGGCGTATTTTGAGAATCAGGTGCTGCGCAAGCGTACGTACCTTCAGAAGGAGTGGTGCATTCGGGTTGTCGAGAACCCGATTCGTGTCGAGAGGCAGGAACAGAACCGGTTCCGCTTCTGGGGTGTGGTCGAGGAGTTGGGCGGCGCAGTGTTGCGCGTCGTGACTCTCGAAGACAAGACGACGATCCACAACGCGTTTCCCGACAGGAGATTCAAGAGATGAAGATGAGCTACTATCCCGAGACGGATTCGCTGTATATCGATCTGGTGGACCGGTCGAGCGTCGAGAGTCGAGAGGTCTCGGAAGGCGTTGTCCTCGACTACGATGCGGACGGCAATCTTGTGGGCATCGACATCGACAACGCCAGCAAGAAGCTCGATCTGCGGGAGCTGACGTTGAGCAAGCTGCCCGCGGAAAGCCAGACGCTTTCGCGGTAAGGCATCCGAGATGACGAGGTGCGCGCAGTTCAGGTAGGGGCGAATGGTGATTCGCCTCTGTGGAGGACGGCGAGGCCGATGTTGTCCTTTCGACCGGAGCGTGCCGAAGGCAGGCGCAGCGGAGAAATCTGGATGCGAATCAGGCGTATACCCGGTCTCCGGCCAGATGCTTCGGCTGCGCTCAGCATGACAAACAAGAGGCGCGCCCCGCAGGCACAGGGCGACCCGATCTCCCAGGCGACACGCTTTTGCCAGCCCGAGGCACATCTCGACCGCCAGCCGTTTGCTGGGGCGAATGATGATTCGCCCCTACAGGGTTTCGAGGGTGGCGAGGAGGCGGGGGATGATTTCGGGCTCGGGGATGGTGGCGATTTTCTGGCCGTGGCGGTACAGGTCGGCCTTTCCCCGGCCGGCGCAAACGGCGACGTCGGCGTCTGCGGCCTCGCCCGGGCCGTTGACGATGCAGCCCATCACCGCGACGCGGCAGGGCTTCTTGACCTTGCGCAGCGCCTTGTCCACCTGTTTGGCGAGCTTGACGACGTCGATCTCGGTGCGTCCGCAGGTCGGGCAGACGATCAATTCCGGCCGCGTCCGTTCGAGCAGTCCCAACGACATGGCGATGCTCTTGGCGATCTCGGTCTCGATGACCGGGTCGCCGGCGGCGCTGACGCGAATCGTGTCGCCGATGCCCTCGGCCAGCAGCGTGCCGAGCGCGACGGCCGACGGAATGCTCGCATCGGCCGGCAGGCCCGCGTGGGTCAGGCCCAGGTGCATCGGGTAGCCGAAGGCTTCGGCGATGGCCCGGTTGACCTCGATGGTGCGCAGCGCATCGCTGCTCTTGGCGCTAAGGACGATCTGGTCGAAGCCGCGACCCTCGAACAGCCGGATGTAGCTGCGCATCTCGTCGAGCATCAGCGCGGTTCGCTTCTCGGGCGGCACGGGGTCTTTCTTGAGGTCGCGGATGCTCGCCTCGTTGACGCCGATCCGCATGGCGACACGGTGCATCTTCGCCGCATCGATGATGCGGAAGATGTCCTCCTGCTTCTTGATGTTGCCTGGGTTCAGGCGGACCTTGGCAGCGCCGGCCTCGATGGCCTCGACGGCGCGGTCGGCGCTGAAGTGCACGTCGGCGATCAGCGGGACGCGGACCTTCTGCACGATCTGGGCGAACGCGATGGTGTCGGCCCGGCGGGGCACCGCGATGCGAACCAGCCCGCAGCCGGCGCGGACGAGCCGCCTCACCTGTCTGACGCAGCGGTCGACGTCGGTGGTCGGGACCTTGGTCATCGACTGAATGACGACGGGGGCCGACGAGCCGAGCTGCACCGATCCGACCCGGACGGAGGATGTATGCCTTCTCGTAATCACGGGCCGATTGTAGCTTGTCCGCACGCCGGTCGGCAAGTAGAATCGTCATGTGTCGCGCGGGCTGCGTTGTGTTTGTCGTGCGATGCTCCAAGAACGGTCGTAGGGGTAATATGGGGTCAATGTGGTTGTATCTGGGCGCGGCGGTCGTGGCGGTTTACGCGGGCTTCGGGCTGGTGCTGCTGTTCACGCAGTCGCGGCTGCTGTACCGCCCGGTGCGGGACGTCGCGTTCACGCCGGAGGACATGGGCCTTGATTTCGAGGACGTCACGTTCCGAACGCAGGACGGCCTGGCCCTGAACGGCTGGTACGTCGCCGCCGCCGATGCGCCGTTCACCATCCTGTTCTGCCACGGCAACGCCGGCAACATCATGCATCGCCTCGATACGGTCAGCTTGTTCCACCGCCTGGGCCTGAACTGCTTCGTCTTCGATTATCGCGGCTACGGCCGCAGCGAAGGCCGGCCGACGGAGGCCGGGACGTACCGCGACGCCCGCGCCGCGTACGAGTGGCTGAGACAGAGCAGAGGCATTCCCGCCGAGCAGATCGTCCTGTTCGGTCGTTCGCTGGGAGGCAGCGTCGCGGCGCATCTGGCCGCGCAGGTCGACGCCCGCGCCGTGGTCGTCGAGAGCGCCTTCACCTCGTACCCCGATATGGGGGCTCGGATCTATCCCTACATGCCCGTCCGTCTGTTCGCCCGGTTCCGCTACAACACGGCAGCGCACCTGGCCGAGGCGCGATGTCCCGTTCTCGTGATGCACAGCCGGGAGGATCGGCTCGTGCCCTTCAAGTTCGGCCGGCGTCTTTTCGAGGCGGCCCCTGAGCCGAAGCGATTCGTGGAGATCCAGGGCGACCACAACGACGGCTACCTGACCTCGGGCGATCTGTACAAGAACGCGTGGATCGAGTGGCTCGATTTCGTGGGCGACAACCGGCTCGAACCTGCCGTCCGTGAGACCTCGTGACGGTTCTCGGATTGGCCGGCGGAAATGGGCGTTGCCATGGTCATCCGGAGCGGAGGTGCGCTCGTTGCCGTCACGTTAAGCGAGGCGCAGCGAAGTCGAAAAGCATGCCCTGAGCCTGCCGAAGGGGTCTGGCCAGGGACCAAGCGCGCTCAGCATTCGCGACTGGATTTCTCCACTGCGGCCTGGCTTCGGCAGTCCTCCGGTCGGAATGACAGGGTCGTTGCGGGATGGGCAGATTTCCTGTTCGTGCGGCCGAATTCGCATGGGTCCATTCTGCGCCCAGGCCACTGGCTTGGCACACACAGGACCGTCGCAAAGGGTCGAGCGGGGGTGGTGAAAGACGCACTCGCCCCCGCCCGTCCGGCAGAATCTCAATGTCTTGGCGTCGCTTGATGACGACGCCGTCGCAGATCGGCGGCTAGCGCAGCGTGACCGAGCCGCTGCTGGTTTCCAGATGGAGATTGCCCTGGCCTTCGCCGATGACGCCTTCGATCTTCTTCTTGCCGATCTCTCCGCTGACGGTGATGGGCCGGTCGGTATGCACCGAGCCATAGTCGGTGGCCAAGCGGACGCGGCCGGCAAACGCCGGCGGCGCGGTGAATGTCACGCTGCCGTAGGAACTCTTGACGTTGGCGGCCAGGTTCGGCGGACAGGCCTCATTGCAGACGATCTCCAGACTGCCACTGCTGGAACTGGCCCGCAGGTCGCTGACGGTGGTCTGCCTGGCATCAACGCGGCCGTAAGAGGTCGTCAGGTCCATCGTTCCAGCCTCCGCATCGACCAGTTCGATGCTGCCGCTGCTGGAATGCAGGTGAATGCTCTCGCCTCGCAGGGATTGGGCGGTGACCGGGCCATACGAGGTGACGGCGTCGCATTTCCCGAACGCGGCGTCGGCGATCGCGATCTTGCCGCTGCTGGTCTTGAGAATCAGATCACCTTCGGCGAACCGTTCGCACGTGACCGACCCGTACGAGCTGGTCAGATCGACGGAGCCTCGGATGTTCTCGGCACGGACCGAGCCGCTGCTGGTCCGCCCGGAGATGGTCCCCTCGATATCGGCCAGTTCGAGACTGCCGTAGGAGCTGACGCATTCGATGCTTGTCTGCCGGGGCACGACGATCCGGTAGCTGACGCTGATGGAGCGGTTGTTTCCGGTTCGCGGCTTGTCGGCTCGCACCTTCAGCGTGCGGCCGACCGGCTCGGCCTCGATCGTGACCTGTTCGGCCAGTTCCTGCGCCTCTTCTTCCGTGGGCGCCTGTGCGATGACCGTCGCGACGATGTCGCAGTCCGTCACATCGGCGCCACTGATCGCGATGGACCCTGCCGACGTCTCGACGTCCAGGGTCGATCCGGCTGCCAGAGGCCGCTGGGTCGTAATCGTTCTCTCGAACCTCGCCTGCGACCAGTTGCCCATCTGGAAGTCGCAGCCCGCCGTGGCCAGAAGCACCGTGATGGAAAGCGCCATTACCATCTGCTGCTTCATGTGAAGTGCCTTCATTCTCGAATTCTCCCGTTCTGCCGGACTATCGGATCGTGATCGATCCATCATGGGTTCTCAGCGTGATCCTGCCTTCGCCGGCGCCGACCGTCCCGATGAGCGACTTGCCCACCTTGCCCTCCACGGTGATCGGCAAAGACGTGTGGATCGATCCGTCGTTGACGGAAGCGTCGATGAGAGCCGACAGGCCCGGCGGCGTGGCGAACGTGATACTGCCGTCGGAGGTGGTGACCGACGCTTCCATCGCCTTGGGCGTGTCGGCGGCGCACTCGATGTGGATCGAGCCGTCGGAGGTGCGGCAGTTCAGACGTGCCACGCAGATGTCTTCGCAGCGAATCTCTCCGTCGCTGGTGTGCAGGTCCAGGCTTTCGCCTCGCGTCGTCGCGACGGCGATGCTTCCGTCGGAGGTCCGGGCGGAGCCGGACTGCATCGCGGCGTCGACGAGCCTGACCTGACCGTCGCTGGTGTGCAGGTCGAGCGTTCCGGCCTCGATGCGCGAGCAGTCGATGCTCCCGTCGGAGGTTTTGAGTTTCGTATCGCCCTTGATTCCCTCGGCCCGAATGCTCCCATCCGACGTCCTGACGTCCACGGTCCCTTCGATGTTCGCCAGATGGACCGATCCGTCACTGGTGACCAGCGTCAGGCTGGTTCGCGTCGGCACGGTCCCTTCCAGAGATACGCCGTACCGGGCGTTCCGGATGGTCTCGGGTTTCTCGATGACCACGGTCAGCCCCTCTGCCGACGGTTCCAGACGTACCTCGATCTGCTCGGCCAGTTCCTGGGCGCGCTCCTCCGTCGTTGCCCGGGCCACGATGGTCGCCGTCAGTCGGCATTCTTCCGTCGGAACCCCTTCGATCCGGATCGATCCGTCGTTGGTCCGCGCCGACAGCGATGAGCCCGGCGCCAGCGGGGCCGTCAACTCCACCTGCCTCTCGTATTTGACCAGCCTCTCCCAGGAGCCGTCACAACCATGCACGTAGACGCAGGAGCTGGCCAGAAACAGGATCAGTCCCAACAGGAAGGCCAGTGAAACACGCGTGCTGATTCCCTTCTTCATGATTTTCCCTTTCATTCCGCACAAATGGTCCGACTACATCCGCTTCGGCGGATGCGGTTCATTCTGTCCCAGAGATCCTGCCGCCACCCAATAGAGGCAGAGCCGGCATCCCGCGTCACGCTGCATAGCCGGCCATTATACACGTTCGGTGCGCATTGGATATAGCACCTCAATCCTCTGTCCTTTCTCTGAAATGTAGTCGCCCCAGGGCAGGCTGGATTTCACCGAGGCGTGATTTTCTTGCGTCGGTCGCCGGTCGATCGTCTTTCCCATTCGCCATTTGACGCGCGAACCTGGCGCGAGTATAATCCGCCGCCGTATTGGGCTTGGGCGGCTTGCACAACGACGGCGGGCTGCCTCCACGAATGGAGAATGTGTTTTCAGGAAGGAATCATGATCGCACAACTGACCATGGCCGGTCTGGTCCGGCCGTGCGAGAAGAGCGCTGCCTGGCTGTATGATTTGGCGCTGGTGCTGGGCGGGTCGGTCCTGATCGCCATGTGCACCCAGATCGCCGTCGGCCATCCGGTGCCCTGGACGGGACAGACGTTTGCGGTGCTGATGGTCGGCGCCCTGCTTGGCTCGCGGCGGGGGGCGCTGTCCGTGCTGATGTACCTTCTGGAAGGATCGGCGGGGTTCCCCGTCTTCTCGCACGGCAGGGCGGGTCTGGCGGTTTTTTTCGGGCCTACAGGCGGGTATCTGATCGGGTTCGTGCTGGCGGCCTATCTCGTGGGGCGCCTGGCGGAACGCGGATGGGACCGCCGGCTGGCCACCACTGTCCTGGCGATGGCGCTGGGCAATGCGGTTCTCTATGGCTGCGGCCTGGCCTGGCTGACCTGCCTGGTCCATCTGTTCGGGCGGTCCCTCGGCAGCGTCCTGGCGATTGGGCTCTATCCGTTCCTGCCGGGCGAGGTGGTCAAAATCGCCTTGGCGACGGCACTTTTGCCCGCCGGATGGAGATTGATTCGTTATTTTGGGTTTGATAAAATGCCGAAGATGTGATAGCTTGGCCACCCTTTGGTATGGCAGGCTCTTTGGGGAATAGTGTAACGGCAGCACAACTGACTCTGGATCAGTTAGTCAAGGTTCAAATCCTTGTTCCCCAGTTTCCCCTAACTCCTTGCATAGCAGAGACTTCCTATCGACACGCCGCAGTCGTGACCGAGAAACGGTGGGACGGATCGCTGTGGCTCATAGCTGGGGTGGCTCTCACACCAATCCGCGACCTTGTCGTACAACGGCTTGTTCTTGCTGCGGAGATAGTCGAAGTCGAGCAGTTGGCTCTGCGTGAGGCTCCCTCGCTCTGCAGCCGCCTCGGCCTCCGTCTTTGACCCGTCTTCCAAGTTGAAGCGGTTCACCCCGTGGGTCCCGCAGACATGGTTCTTGCGGCGGGTCGGACAGGCGAACGGCCCTCGATATGTGGCCATTGGAGATACGATATGGTAGAAATCGCGATGGACTGCGAGAGGTTGACCCAGTCGGAGGAGGACACCCTTTTTGTCCAGTGCGAGGGCTATGGGCCGTACGTCGAGCGGCTGACGCTGCCGCGAACCGGCATCGGCAGGGCGGCGACGCAGCAGTCCCCCAGAATCATCCGCCTGAATCCCCGGTAGGGGCGAATCCCGACGTACATCGGGACGCGCCCCTGCTCATCCCACGATTATATCCATGTCCGCTCTTGTATTTCCTTTTGCGGCGGTGCTATAATCAACACGGACTGTGCCTTCTACGTATCTGAGTGCGGCAGGCGGCTTTTGTGTCCTGGAGGCGTTATGCGGCAATGGCCAGGTTCTCCTCGTATCCCTTGGGATCGCTGTCTTGCGTTTCCCGTCGGGCTGATCGTATTTCTCCTGCTGTCTTCGGGCTTGGCGCGCGCCGAAGGCGAGCAGTGGGGCATCCGCAAGTATGCCGAGGAACTGCCTCGCTACCGCGCGCTGGTCCAGCAGCTCGAGACCCAAGGGCGGGACCTGGACGCGCGCCGGCAGCGGTGCGCGCAGGCCATCGACGCCGTCTGGAGCGACTGGACCGTCGAGGAGCGTCTGGCGGGAGAGAAGGCCTACGAGTCGCGCAAGTGGGGCAACAACGCCCTGGGCGGTGGACGAGCCCTGATGCGGGACCGCATGGAGCACTGCCGCAACAGTTACAGGGAGGCCCTGGAACAGCCCAACCCCGTGGATCCTGCGGGCGACCAACCGGCCCAGCAGGCCTACCGGGACCTGCTGTGGGGCGCGCACATCAAATACCTGCGCAGCCGCAATCAGTTCTACGACTACGATGCGCGCTATCAGGAGGACAAGCTTCAGTACCTCAAGGGCTATATCCCCGGCCTGTTCAATCAGTTCATCGGCTTCGATCTCGGCGAGTTCATCGAGGACACGCTCGACGACGCGGGGTACGTGCTCGCGGCCCACGCCAACGCATTCTTCGACGAGCTTCTCAAGTGCGGCGTGAAAGAGGTGGTCCACTACGTCAAGCAGTGGGCGGTGTACCGGGGGCAGATCGAGCGGTTGGCCAAAGAGTGGACCTTCAAGGAGCGGTGGAAGAACCCTCCTCAATGGCACCCTGCCCGGCGAGACCTGTCCGGCGGGCCTCAACCCAGCGAGTTCAACAGCCTGGGCATCGCCGATTGCATCGAGGACGTGACGCGGGCGATGGTCGTCTGCGCGACCGTCAACGGGCTTCGCAAGAACTTCGTCGATGCGATGGTGGATGAGGGCGTCGACCCCCTGGTCGCTGAGTTCTGGTGGTCCAAGTACATCCTTCAGGAGGAGAAACCCAGCGCCGACGATCCTCGCGCCGCCAGGGTCCGCGGGGCCTACGACGTTTTCACATCCAGGCTCGAGACGGCCCTGGAATCCGCGTGGACGAAGGACTTCGGCCTGGAGCAGGCGAAGAAGTCCATGGAGGATGAGCTGGAGCGGCAAGCGTCGAAGCGCATCTACAACGACGTGATGCAGCAGGTCCGCAAGGAAATGGCCGAGGAGATGCGCAGCCTGGATCCGAGCCGGCGTGATGGCGCCCAGGCCATGCGGATCCGCCAGAGGGCCGCCGAAAGGGCCAGGGAGCTGGGCAAGGAGAAGGTCCAGAGCGACGCTCACTTGAAGTTCCTCGACGCCCTCGACTGGGGCGCCATGCTCATGCAGCAGGCGGTTTCGTCGGGCACCTACGTCAGTCGGTGGTACGACTTCGACACGATCGGGGCGAGTCTGGTCGAGGAGTACCACCGCATCGAGAACTGCATGGTCAAGCAGAAGCTGACGCTAAGTGGTCCAGCCATCCTGGCGATCTACCAGATGCCGGAGAAGGAGCTTCAGCAATTCTTCAGTCGTTGCGACGACATCGAGGCCGATCAGCAGATGCTGTGGGCGCAGCGGTTGCTGCCCCAGATGCAGAGGCACCACAACGCCGCCAAGGCGGCGGCCGATCAACTGGCGTCCGTCTGCGCCGACGGCCCCGGCCGTTTGCAGATGGCCTCGTCGCTGCTGGCGGAGGCCCGCGCCGAGGCCCAGACACTGCTCGATCATATCAGGCAATCCTCGCCGCTCGCCTCCCAGATCGAGCCGGCGGTGGAGACGTTCGAGACCCGGGCCGAAGAGGCCGGCCGTCACGCCGAGGCGGTGGTCGAGGCCAGGACGCTGGCGGAGGCCGAAGCAGAGAAGGCCTGCTCGGCAGCCCAGGACTACCGAGCCGCCCAGGACGCGACGGCCAAGAAGACCCAGCAGGAGCAGTGTGAGCTGGCTGCCAAGAGCGCCGAACAGGCGGTCGCCGATGCGGTGGACGCTTTCAACAAATCGGTGGCTCTCCGCGATGCCGTGAAGGCCGAGGCCGACACCCTGGGGCAGTTGATGGAGAAGCTGCTGGCTGTCTATGACGGGGCCGATGCCGTGCTGAAGAAGGGCACCGAGATCCGCAAGCTTGCCGACGAGGCGGCGCGCATGGCGTCCACCGCCGACGCCGCATGGGAACGCCTGAAGAAGGCGCGGATCGATGCCGAAGCCGTTCTGAAGAAAGCCGATGAAAAGGTCGCGCGGACTCAGAATCCGGAAGCACAGGGGCTCCTGGCGAACATCGTGAGCATGGGTGATGACACCTTTGCGTGGGTGGCGTCCTACGAGAATTGTCCGGCGATGCTGCGCACGGAGGCCGACAAGCTGACGCGGGAGCTTCAAACGTTCGATCTGACAGAGACGGCGATACGCGAGCAGGTGGCGGGGCTTCCGGACAAGGGCGATCTGACCGCTCTTGAGAACCGCGCCAAGCAGGCCGTGGCCGACGTCGCTTCGGCGGTGGACGTGGGCGAGGCATTTCTGGACGTGGCCGGAGAGGCCGGGCGGGACGCACAGACCTGCCTGAAGCTGCTGATCGGCAGCCGCGAGGGCGGTCCGGCGGAGATCGCCGCCGCAGCCGAGGCCGCTATCGACGCCTGCCGCTTCGACGAGGCGCGCACGCTCATCGACCGGCTGCTCCAGGGGCCGCAGCGCGACCGTCTCATGCAGAAGCTCACGGAGGCCCAACGAACCGAGCAGCGTGTCGACGCTCTGCGAAGCGAGGCCGACAGGCTGGCTCAGGCAGGAGATATCGCCGGCGCCAAGTCGAGATTGCAGGAGGCCGGCGCTCTGAGCGTCTGTCCCGACAAGAGAAGAGAGATCGAGGCGCAATTGGCTTCTCTCGAAAGCGCCGCTCCGCCGACGGACGCCGCGCAGACCTCCACGGCGACCGACAACACAGAGCCCAACGCGGCCGGCCAGCCGGACGAGGGCTTTGCCGACCTCGGAACGCAGCCGGAGGATGGAACGCAGGAGACCTCCTCGATCATCACGTTCGATGCACCGGTTGAGACTCCGACGAACACCGCCGGGTTCGACGAGTTGCCCGCCAACTTGCGCGACGACGACTTCGCTGATCGGTCCTTCGACCAAGCCACCACTGCGCCACCGCAGCGCGACGCGAATGACAACGATTTTGCCGATCTGGGCAACGCCGACTCGCAGACGCCCGCCGAGACGGTCACATACTTCGATCGGCCGTGGATGCCGAGGACCTGGCAAATCGGCGACACGCAGTCGACTCAGGTCAACATCTACGACACCGCCAGTTGCCTGGCAATGGCTGCCGCTCTGGCCAATTGCACCGAGGGCTCCTCCGACACCGCCATTGCCGACCAGATCCGCGCGGCCATCCGCCACATGCAGGCGGCCAACCAGTATTCGTTCGCGCCGCACAAGGCCTGGCCCGACTGGGAACAGCGGGCCTACCAGTTCAACGTCTGGGCCAAGCGCGTCACGCAGGAGTCGCAGCGCCAACGAGACATCGCCCGCCAGCAGTTGCACAGCTACCTCAGCGGTCAGGCCAACGGCATGAAGATGCAACTGGAGACGCTGCTGCAAGGCCAGGCCGGCAGCGCCGAGAACTGCGATTCGTTGCTGTTCCAGATCGGCTATCATCTGGCCTACGCCGCACAGCTTCAGCTCATCGCCGAAGACGGATTGAGCGCGGGCAAAGACCGGCTTTGGGCCAATCGAATCCTGTCGCGGGTCGACAACAGCAAGGCGACCGCCGGCCGGCTCATGGGCATGGTGCAACCGTCTGTGAACCGCCGGGGGTGCCCGGACATGGGAAAGCTCGTCGATCGTGTGCGGGCCGTGCGCACCGACCAGTCCGGCACGGGTCAGACCCTCCTGGCGATCTGGCAGGACAGTCGGGCTTCGCTCCAGACCCGCAGCTACGATCCCGACGAACTGGCAGGGGAGTGGGCCTTCTCCGGCCTGAAGTGGAGCCAGTTCGACAGCCCCGAATGGAAGAACGAGATCGAGCCCAAGCTGGACCAGTGGAACCCCGACACGGTGTACCGCTTCGCCGCCTCGGGCAGCGCGTACACAGGGACATTGCTGAAGAACCCGGGCGGCATCGCCGGCTGGTTCTCCGCCTGGAGCAACGATCCCCGATACCACGGCCATCTGTTCCAGCCGGGAGTGATCCTGTTCCAAATGGAGAAGGTCGGGTCCAATCACTACCGGGGCCAGCGCTTCAAGGCCGGCACGCCCGGCGACAACAACCTGTACCCAGAGCCTTTCGAGATCGTCGTCCAGGGCCGGGTCGCCCGCTACGGCGTCGGCAATCAGGCGGGGGCTCAGGTCTCCGCCAGAGACGCCTATCTGCTGGTGCGGTACGATCCGCCCGCCGAGGGGTCGGTGGTCGATATCGAAGTGGCCGGGCGTCACGTCTTCGCCAACCTCGCCCAGGACCGCCCGCGCGGCGCCACGATGGAGCCCCCTTCGATCGGCCGGCCGATCATCGGGGACCAGACTTACAGTATCTTCTTCCGCAGGCCGTTTCGCTTTCCCGCATTCACGAACAACAATCCCGGTGTGAACTTCATCCTCACCTACCGCGGCAAGGATGAGGTCTTCGCCAATCACGAGGGAATGTGCCGCAACAACAGTCTGCCTACACTGGCCGGCGAGTCGTTCGTCAGACACGACCACCAGGGTCAATGGTGCGTGAAGACGAACACGAACAACGAAGGCTGGCTGAGAATGGCCCTGGTCTGGAGCACCGACGACTGGACCCTGTCGATCTGGGCCGACGACTACGCGACCCATCCGGACACGATGTTCCGAGGACAGGCGGCCATGGTCCGCTACGGCTTCGAAATGCTCGACAAGCTCGCGCCGCGCATCCAGACGATTCCGTTGACGGGCGGGGCAGAGGGTGCACCGCCGCCCATGCAGGAGACCGCGCCCCAGACAGCGCCGGGCGGCATCGATCTGTTGGGCATCGGGACGAATTGAGACTCACCCTTCGGCTGATGATGAGAGGATGCTATGACGAATCGCATGCGAGGAGTATCCGGGAGGACGATCCTCACCGTGGTGTGGATTGCCGGGGCGATTGTGGCCGCGATGGGTGCGGGGTGCAGCAGTGCGAACGCTCCCAACGGCTACATCATGACCGCCAAGCGTATGATCGAGGTCGAGGGCCGCTATGACGACGCGATCGCCTTTCTGCAGGAACGCTCGCAGCGCTCGCCGAAGGCGGCGCCCGTCTGGTACTGGCTCAGCATCGCTTACCAAAGGAAGGGCCAGTACGAGCAGGCGGTCAGCGCGATGGACCGCGCCTTCGCCAGCGATTCGCCGAAGATGTCCAAGATATGGTATCCCAGCGCCTATGACTATCGCGGCTGGGCCCACTACCACACAGGCAATCTGCCGGCGGCGCTGGCCGACTTCAACCGCGCGCTGGACATCGCCGACAACCCGTTCATCCGCCAGGAAGTCCTGCGAGGGCGCGGCTGGGTCCGCCTGTTCTCCGGCCAATATCCGGACGCCATCGCCGACTTCACGCAGACCTTCTCGCTCATCGAAGGCAGCAATCGTACTGCGCTTCTCGATGCCTGGCTTGGACGAGCCTGGTCTCGGTACATGTCCGCCGAGTATTCCGGCGCGCTGGCGGACCTCGAGCTGGCCTGGCGCGCCTCGGACACCAACAACCACGCGGATCGGACGCGGATTCTCTGGCTGCGTAGTTGGTCCAAGTACTACCTGGGTGATTTCAACGGCGCCATCGAGGACGCGAATCTGTCACTGGCCCTGAACGTCGACGGACGTCCGATGGGTCTGGACGATCCCCGGCGCGTCCTTGGGTTTGCCCATCTGGCGCTGGGCCATGACGAAGAGGCGCGGAATGCGATAGAAAAGGCTGTTGCCGAACCGCGCGGTCTGGCCACCGATCGCGATCTGGGCCTGATCTACCTCGTCCAGGGCCAGCGTGAGAAAGCCTTCTCCTTCTGGGGCGGCGCCGGCTGGTTGGGCGTGGATATCATGGACTATAAAGAAGGCGACGTCTCCGGCGTGCGGATCGTGCACGTGTTCTCTGCGTCGCCGGCCCAGGCCGCCGGTTTGCTGCGGGGCGATGTGGTTTTGGCGATCGATCAGCAGCCGACCCGGAGCGCGGCCGAGCTGACGGGGGCCGTCAAGTTGCGCAGGTCGGGAGAGACGGTTCAAGTGGACATCCTGCGAAACGCAGCTCGATCCAGTCACGCCGTGACCGTCGCGTCGGCGGAATCGCATATGGCCGCTCTGCCGCTCCTGGCGCCGGTGCTCAAGGTTCGTCCGATCCCGCCGGCGTTGGCTGGGACGCCCGTCCAGACCGTCGCGGATGCTCCGCCTGTCCCGCAGACCGTGTCGGCTGGTGCAGTCGAAGGGGCCGTCGCTGAACCGTCTGCGGTCGCCACGCCCACGCTCGTCATCAATGCGATGAGGGTCGAGCCCCAGCCTGTGAAGGGGGGAGAGCCTTTCAACGTGAGCATCGATTTGCTGGCAGAGGACTCGGCTACGTTGGAGATGGAGCTGGAGCTGACGTTGGTCTGTGCCATCACCCAGGATGGCAAGTCGCTCCTGGAGTCGGCGCCTGAGAAGCTCACGGTGGTCAATGGCGAGCCCAAGACCACCGTCAAGAAGATGCGAGCCTCCAGGGCGGCAGGCGACTACACGTTCCAGGTCACTCTGACGCGGGGAGAGCAGACGGCCCGTCAGTCCGTGGGATTTCGTATCGAATAGTCCCGGAAACGGCGTGCCCTAATACTTCTGGAGCAGGTCGAGCAGCTTGCGGTCGAGCTTGTGGCCGTGCCAGTCCTCATAGGCGACGTCTTCGCGGCCGGAATCGAGGATGCCGAACTGGCCGCGGAAGTTCCACAACGCATAACCGATCCCGTTGGTCGTCAGGATGTCGAGCACGTCGGCAAACCAGGCGAGGAAGACGTCGTGCGGCGTCTTGATCCAGCAGCCGCACTCCCCGCAATGCACGCCCACACCCTTCTTCGCCAGATCGATCCAAGGCTGGTAATACTTCTCCAGCCTGGCGCGGTCCCAATGCTGGCCGCCCATCGTGCCGGGCCAGACCGGCGCCGGCAGATTCTCCACATTCGCAAACGCCCACGGCGCCTTGTAGTGCGAGATGTAGCCGGGATTGTAGCCCCGACAGCTCTGGGCGATGTTCAGATCGACCAGCTCGGGAATCACGTCGTTGCCCACGTTGTTGCCGTCGGCGATCACCAGGTGGTTCGGGTTGGCCGCACGGATCGCCTTGGCCGCCGCTTCCGCCACGCGCCGATACACCTCGCCCGGCACCGGCCCGCGCTTGGAGTGCTGGTCGTTCATGTCCTCGCGCATGCTCGGCTCGTTGACCAGATCGAAGCTGATCTTCGACGGCGGGATGTCCTTGTAGCGTTTGGCCCAGACGCCCCACTGGAAGCAGAAGGCATCGAGCGCTTCGGAGTCCTTCCACAGGTTGAACGGCTCGTGGAAGCCGGCGTTGACGCAATAGCCGGGGGCGCGGTGCATGTTCAGGCTCACGTGCAGGCCGTACTTGTGGGCCATCTCCACGAGGCGGTCGATGTACTCCAGGGCGCTTTCCTTGATCTTGTACATGTCGTCGGGCGTGATGCGCTGCGACGGATCGAAATCGATCCACTGCGGATAGGCCATCGGCACGCGGACGAAATCGAAGCCCCAGTCGCGCATCCAGCGGAAGTCGTCCTCGGTGGTCCGGTTGTGGCTGTCGGGCCGCATCGGGCGGGGGTTGAAGTAGTCCAGAAGATTGAACCCCCTCCAGCGGGGGATGGCGGTCTGTGCCGCTTGGGGCTTGTCCGACGCCTTCAGCGGGTGCCCCGCCGCGGCCAGCGTCATGGCTGCGCCCGCCGCTTTCAAGAATTCCCGACGATGCATGCGCCGTCTGTCCATGCTCCTGCCTCCCATGCGAGTGGATACTCGGAATCTGCCTTTTGGTGTCGTCTGAGGATACCGAGCGTACCGGCTATTCCGGCGTCTGTCAACCTCGCCGAGCCGGACGCAGAAGACCGTGTCATTCGGATTTACGATTTACGATTGACGATTTGCGATTTACGATGGAAGAGCCTCCAGCGTACGAGGCCAAATAGTGAATTGTGATTCGTAGATCCAAGCGGTCCCATGTCGCTGTGAAGGGAAGCCCGTGAAGACAAAGAAGTCCCAGAAACGATCGAAGTCGACCGACGGCGCCGCCCGCAAAGGCCCGGCGGTGCGATTCATCGAGCCGCAGAAGAAGGACCGCCGCAAGATCAGCAAGAAGGTCTACAATCGCGAGCTGCGGCGGCTCCAGGTCGAACTGGTCGAGCTTCAGGAGTGGATCAAGCAGAAGGGCCTGCGAGTGGTGGTGCTGTTCGAGGGTCGCGATGCGGCTGGCAAGGGCGGGGTCATCAAGCGCATCACGGCCGAGCTGAATCCCCGCATCTGCCGGGTCGTGGCGTTGGGCACGCCGACCGAACGGGAGAAATCGCAGTGGTATTTCCAGCGGTACGTCGCGCATCTGCCGGCGGCCGGCGAGATGGTGCTGTTCGACCGGAGCTGGTACAACCGCGCCGGCGTCGAACGGGTGATGGGCTTCTGCACGGAGCAGGAGCACCGCGAGTTTCTCCGGTCGTGTCCCGAGTTCGAGTGCATGCTGATTCGCTCGGGCATTCTCCTGATCAAGTACTGGTTCTCGGTCTCGGACGAGGAGCAGGAGAAGCGTTTCCAGGACCGGATCAACGACGTGGTCAAGCGATGGAAGCTCAGTCCGATGGACCTGGAGGCGCGCTCGCGGTGGGTGGAGTACTCCAAGGCCAAGGATGAGATGTTCAAGCACACCGACATCAAGCAGGCACCGTGGTACGTGGTGCCGGCCGACAACAAGCGCCGGGCGCGTCTGAACTGCATCCACCACCTGCTGAGCATGATCCCGTACCGGGACCTCAAGCCGGAGCCGATCAAGCTTCCGCCGCGTCAGAAAGACAAGGGCTATGTCCGGCCGCCGATCACCGATCAGACCTTTGTACCGGAGGTGTACTGATGCGATTGTACGCTGCAACGACATCCTGGTTGTGTTTCGCTGTCGCCATCCTGTCGGCGGCCGGCAGCGCGTGCGCCGCCGATCGCGCGCACGGCCTGGCAAGCCGATACGCAGGCGATGCGGGTATTGCAGAAGACCCCAACGTTGTCTTCGTAGAGGATTTCGAGGCCGGTTCGCTCGAAGCGGTGACGGCGCGATGGGAGAGCGTCCAGAACGCCGAGATCATGTCGCTGTCGGTCGATGTGCCCGAGGCCAGCGGCGGAACGCATTCGCTTCTGATGACGCACGTCGGCGGCCGCAGCACGGGCGGACACCTGTACCGCCGGCTCCTGCCCGGCTACGAGGAACTTTTCGTTCGCTTCTACGTGAAGTTCGATCCCGATTGTTTTCCCATCCACCATTTCGTTCATCTGGGCGGATACCATCCGCCGACTCCCTGGCCACAGGGCGGCGCAGGGATTCGTCCCAACGGAGACGAGCGGTTCACCACGGGCGTTGAACCATACGGCAAACAATGGCGATGGGACTTCTACTCGTACTGGATGGACATGCGTTCTTCACCCGACGGCAAGTCCTGGGGACATGACTTCATCAACGATTCTGCACTGAAGGTCGAGCGAGGCCGCTGGATTTGCGTCGAGCTGAGGATGCAGATGAACGATCCCGTGACGCAGAGCAACGGCGAGCAGTCGCTCTGGATCGACGGAAAGCCCTGGCACAAGGACGGCCAGCTCATCAGCCATTTGGGCGAGGGCTTCCCGCATGGCAAGTGGGTGTGGGACAGCTTCCTTCCTGATCCGGATGGAACGCCCTTCGAGGGATTCCGCTGGCGGCGTGACGAGGCGCTGGACCTGAATTTCCTGTGGCTTTTGCTGTACATCACCGATGCGCCGCCCGGCCGCATCAGCCGGGTCTGGTTCGACGACATCGTGGTCGCGCGCCGGTACATTGGACCGATAAACTCATCCTCCGCTCGACAGACCGCGTCCCCCTGAGATTTCATCCTGCGGCCACTTGTCGTGATCCCCAATCCCCGATCGGCACGCCGTTTCGGTCCTGATAAGCATCAAGTCCGCCCCTGAAGCGGCCGATAGCCTTCCATAAGAGTCAATGCGTACAGACTTCTTTCGGGAGTGGTCGAATGAACGAAGCCAAGCACATCCTCCGGGTTCTATTGGCGACCGTGGTTATCTGCTGCGGCTTCGCGCAGGCGGGCGACGTGTCCTGGATGGCCGGGACGTCGGGGCCGTCGGGATGGGCCATCGAGCCGGTCCAGCCTACGGATTCGGACATCATCGCCTTCTCCGGACCGGTGCGCACCTTCCTGAATCGCTGCGTGGCCGAGCAATCCCTGGGCGGGCAGCCGAGGCTCGCGATCAACGCCAAGAGCAAGACGATCGAGCTGCAATTCGTGCCTCCTGCGCACGACGACTGCGCCGACTTTCTCGATCCGGTCAGCGGCCTGGACGGCTCGTTCGGACCGTTGGAGACGGGATCGTGGAGCCTGTTCTGCAGCCAGAAGGACGTCACCTTCTCGCTTTCCTTTGAAGTCGGGATCGCGGGCGAAATTCCGGACCAGCGTGTCTACTATGTCGATGCGCGCGCTACCGGCCGCAACAATGGATTGAGCTGGACCGACGCGTTCGTCCATCTCCAGACCGCCCTGGCCGCCGCGGCCGAAGGCGGCGAGATTCGCGTCGCGAAAGGCACGTACCGGCCCGACCAGGGCGCCGGATACAGCGACTGGAATCCCTACGCCGCATTCTACCTGGCCAAAGGTATGATTCTCAAGGGTGGATACGCCGGCTCCAACGCCGTGAATCCAAACCTGCGCGACATCGTGACCTATGAGACGGTGCTCAGCGGAGACATCGATCAGGACGATGAACCGTTGACCTGCTTCGACGACATGGCCGACGACCCCAGCCGTTCGGACAATTGCTTTCACGTCGTCGTCACCAGTGGTACGGATGCCACGACGGTGCTCGATGGATTCACGATCACGGGCGGACATGCCTTTGCGAAGGAAACCAGGTACAACTCCGATGCTACGGAGGTTCCCGAATACGGCGGCGGCCTCTACAATGACGCCGGCAGCCCGATCATCCGAAATTGCGTGATCACCGGCAACGGAGCCGCTTCCTTCGGCGGCGGCCTCTACCACCGCGGGCCGACGGCGCCGACGCTGATCGACTGCACGATCAGCGACAACTGGTGCCAGTGGTGGGGCGGCGGCTTGGTCAACGACTCGAGCAGCCATCTGACGCTGAGCGGCTGTGCCATCGCGGGCAACGCGGCGCTCTATCGCGGTGGCGGAATCGCCAATCGGAACAACACCCTGCTGACGATCTCCAACTGCATCCTGTCCGGCAATGCCGTTATGGAGTCGATCCATGGCCAGGGAGGAGGCCTGTACAACCTCGGCGGGACCGCGGTGTTGAACCACTGCACCATCGTGGGCAACCAGGCATCGCTCGGACGCGCGATTCTGTGTGATTCTCTGGAGCAGGCCGCCTTCAGTGACGTGCACGTGAGCCACTCCATCGTCTGGAACGAAGGCGATCCCTTCTGGTGCGCCGATCTGTCCGGCCTCGACGTGACGTACTGCAATGTCGAGGGCGGATGGGCCGGAACGGGCAACCTCGCCGCCGATCCGTGCTTCATCGAGGTCGGTTACTGGGACCCGGGGGACACCGCGGAGGAGCCCTGCGACGACCTGTGGTACGACGGCGATTATCGTCTGAGCTGGGATTCGCCGTGCGTCGACCGGGGCAATCCGCTCGATGTGCCCGACGCGGACGCGGTGGATTTCTACGGCAATCCGCGTCTGTCCGGTCCGGCGGTGGACATGGGCGCCTACGAGCTTAGGAACGAGCCTCCTGTGGCGATCGCGGGACCGGACGTATCGGGTTTCACGCTCGACAACACGACGGGAACCGTCAGCCTGGACGCCGGCGCCTCCTACGATCCGGAGGCTCGGCCTTTGACGTACCACTGGTATCGGGATGGAAAGAAGATCTCTACCGAGGCGGCGTTCGACATTGCGATCCCGGTCGGCGAGGTGGTCTTTACGCTGATCGTCAACGACGGTGCCAACGATTCCGGGCCGGACACGGTGGTGGCCAGGGTGTATCAGGTGATCGACACTTCGATTTCGGCTCCCGAGACGATCTCGCGCGGAAGCAGACGGGGCACCTTCATCGCGGCGATCCGCGTTCCCAACCGCCGGTCGTGGAAGGAGTTCGACAACGCCGAACCGCTCCTGTTCTTCCCTGGCGGGATTCAGGCCAGCCACCACAGGGTCGTCCCCTGGATCACCGGTCACACATTCGTCTTCGGCACGTTCAACAAGAAGGATTTCCTGGCTGCCGTTCCCCAGAATGGACGGATCGAGGTGCGGATCGTCGGCCGGCTCAAGGATGGGCACTATTTCAGCGGAACCGACACCGTCAAAGTCAAGTAGGGGATGCGGCGGCGCATCCGGGCGGCGACGGAGCGTCCTCAATCAGATGTCGAATTCTGCCACGACCGGCGTATGGTCGCTGGGCCGGACCGCCCCGCGAGGACCTTTGTCGATGGTGCATCGCCGGCACCGCTGGGATACAGTCTGCGTTCCCATGATGTGATCGAGCCGCCAGCCAAGGTTCTGCCGGAAGGCATTCCCGGCGCGGTAATCCCAGAAGCTGTACTGCCCCGGCTCGGAGCAGTGCAGACGAAACAGATCGGTGAACCCCCAGGCCATCACCGCCTGCAGCGCCTCGTGGACCTCCGGACGGAAACAGACGTGACCAGCCAGCGCCTCCGGATCGTACACGTCGATCGGTTCCGGAGCGACATTCAGATCGCCCACCCACAGCAGCGGATCGGTCGGCTTGAAGCCGCTGCGGAAATACGCGCCCAGCCGGGCGAACCATTCCAGCTTGTAGCGGAACTTGTCCGAGTCGGGCAGGAAACCCTGGGGGACGTACGTGTTGACGATCGTCAATCCGTTCACGGACGCCCTCAGCAGGCGGGGCTCGTCCTTAGGCTCATCTGGAAATCCGAATTCCACCTCGCGGATCGGGTTCGGCGAGAACAACGCGACGCCGTTGTAGCTCTTCTGTCCCCTGAAGATGTATCGGTATCCGATTTCGTCGAAGGCCTCGCCCGGGAAGTCCGGGTCCTGCACCTTGGTCTCCTGGACCGCCAGCATGTCTGGGCGATTGTCCCGCAGCCAGCCGACTACGATCTCCAGGCGGGCGCGTAACGAATTGACGTTGAACGTGGCGACTTTCACGGCGCTCCCCGGCTTCTTTTCGCATCGGTTGGTTCATTATTCGACGCCTTGTCGATCGTGGCGCAGCTCTCAATGATCGCCAGAAGAGCGAGCAGAAGACTCACGGTGCTTTCGGCCCCCTGGTTGCCGTTGACTCCGCCGGCCATCAGCCCGTCGGAGCAGCCCCTGGTCTGGAAGTCGTACAGCGGGACGCGCAGGTCGTTGGCTCCGAGGAACCAATCGAAGGCCTTTCGCTGGAGGGTCAGAAAGTGGGGGTTCTTCGTCGCGTCGTACGCGGCGCGGAGCATCAGGACCGTGCCGGCCGCCTCGATCGGCTGCTGGTCGAAGACCGCGCGGGGTTTTCCGCGTTCATACCATCCCTGGCAGCCGATGAAGCTGAAATGGTCGCCGTCGAAGGTGTTGTCCAGGAGAAACTCCGCCGTCTTGCCGGCCACTCGGGCGTAGGTTTCGTTGTGGAGGCTGCGTCCGGCGGCGAAGAGCGCGTGAGGCAGGACGGCGTTGTCGTAAGTCAGGATGTCCTCGAACCACTCCCAGTCGCGCTGGCGGTTCTCCTCGTACTGCCGCACGAGGCCGTCGGCGGCCAACTCCATCTGACGCTTGATGTCGCTGGCGCCGGGGAACTGACGCAGGTAGTCGCACATGCCCAGGATCGCGTAAGCCATCCCTCGCGGGTGTTGCTTGTGTACCTGGCCGACCGAATGGTCGAAGCAGTCTTTGGCCAGCGACAGGTGCGCAGGCAACGGCGGGCATGCCATGACGGTGCCGAGCGCCCAGAGCGTCCGTCCGAGGGCGTCATGGGCAGGTTCATCCTCCCGCCACGTCCGATGGAAATTCATGAAATTCCGGACGGACCCGTCCGGGTTCTGGGCGTGCACCAGAAAAGACAGATACGTGTCCAGCAGTCGAAGGGCATGAGGATCGGGGTACTGCGAGTAGTACTTGGCCATAGCGATCGCGCCGCGCGCGTTGTCGTCGGTGCAGTAGCCGTGGGCGCGATCGGGAATGGTGAACCTGGCGTGCTGGTACAGCCCCGTGTCGTCGGTGAGCCGCAGCAGGTGGTCCAGCGAAGGCTCCGGCGCCTCGATGCTCGAAATGGTTTCCGCCGCCGTCAATACCACTTTGGCGGTCATGTGGACCGGGACCTCGATTTCGCTGAACAGTTTCCAGTACGCCTGTCCGATCTTCGGCCAGGTCCTGGATCGACCGTAGTCGTACGCGCGCCCGCGCAGCTCGTAGAACAGGCCTTCGTTTTGCAGCAGGTCGAGGATCGTCTGCGCAAGATGTTCGGAATCGCCGAAGGGGACGAGTCGCCCGCGGTTGTCGGCCAGCAGCTCCATCGCAGCCCAGTAGGGTGTGGAGACGACCGCCTTGCCGGTCCCGACCGCGAAGGCGAGTGTGCCGCTGGTCAACTGCTCGTGACTGAGGTAGGGTGTGACGTAGATGTCCGCCGCACACAGGAAGTTGTGCAGCTCCGCGTCATTCACGAACCGGTTATGAAAGATCACGTGGTCTTGCAGACGCAGGTCGCTGACGATCTGCTGGAGGCTGAATCGATACGATTCGCCTTCGTATTCCTGGACCAGAGGGTGGGTCATGCCCAGGATGATGTACGTGACGTCGGGGTGCGCCTCGACGATGCGCGGCATCGCGCGGAGCATGACTTCGATGCCCTTGTTCCGGTTCATCAGGCCGAAGGTCAGGATGGTTCGGCGACCCTCCAGGCCGAACTTGTGCTTGTAGTAGTTGCTGTCGACGAACGGCAGGTCGGGGATCCCGTGGGCGATCAGTCGGATCTTGTCATGTCCGACGCCGTAGACGTCGCTGAGCATGTCGACGCCGCGCTCGTTCATGGTGACCACCACGTCGGAACACGCGCACAGTTCCATCATGGAGCGCCGATACGCCGGCTCTGGCGACTCCAGGATGGTGTGCAGCGTGGTGACCACCGGTGCCTTCAGACGTTTCAGCAGCAGGCCCAGGTACGAGCCAGCCTCGCCTCCGAAGAGCCCGAATTCGTGCTGCACCGAAACCAGATCGACGTGGCTGAAATTGATGTAGTCGGCCGCACAGATGTAGTCCCGTCGGACATTCTGGCGGATCTCGAACTTCACCGGATCGTTGTATCTCAGGACCGAATCCGATCTCATGGTCACAACGAGCGGTTCGAACTGCCCGCCGGCAGCGGCTGCCGTGTTCCTGATCAGGTCCGTGGTGAATGTTGCGATGCCGCATTTCCGCGGAGGAAAGCTCGATATGAAGACGACCTTTTTCCTCGCGTCTTTTCCCATCCGCGTCCTTCCAAACCGGTTCGCGAAGACTCTAACGAAGGACAATTGTACCACCTGATTGCGATCTTCGTCGATATGTAACCCTGATACGCCGATGCCGTTCTATGGTTCGCTCCCCTATATATGGGGCATCAGCGGGAGGCGGACCCCTTTATATTGGTGGTTATGGCAATTCCTCATCCTGACGCGAGCCACTGGCGCGCTCGCCGCAGGCGCCTTTGGCAAGGCCTGTGACCACCCGCAGTGAACCGGCGACTGGAAAACCCTGTACAACACCGTGAAAGGGGTGATTTGCAGCCGGGTTTTTTTTGCGGAATTGGTGTTGACAAATCCGGCAGCTTAGTATATAAATCCAATGGGAATAGTAGGAGATAGTCGAAATGAAACTCTCAACGCGAACCCGTTATGGCATTCGGGCCGTGATCGAGCTGGCCCAGCATGAGGGCAAACGTCCGCTTCAGCTCAAGGCGATTGCCGAACGCCAGAGCATCTCGGTCAAGTACCTCGAACAACTGATGAGCTTGCTTCGTTCTTCGGGCTTTGTGCGGAGCGTCCGTGGCTCGAAGGGCGGCTATGTTCTGGCTCGTCTGCCGGAGCAGATCAAACTCAGCGAGGTTTTTCGCTGTCTCGAAGGTCCGGTCACCACCGCAGAGTGTACCCAGGACAAGGACTATTGCGAGCGCTCCGCCGACTGTGCGGCACGCGAAGTCTGGATTCAGGTCGAGGAGGCGATCCATCGCGTTCTCGATTCGATCACCCTCGCCGACCTGGTGGACAAGACGCAGACCACGACAGCCAGCTACAGTATCTGAATTCCAGGAGACCCTCATGAGCGCCGTTTTCGAAGACATCGCTGCGGCCGTCGGCTACACGCCGCTGGTCCGGCTCAACCGGCTCGATTCGGGCAGGGCCACCGTTCTGCTCAAGCTCGAATCGAAGAACCCCTGCGGCAGCGTCAAGGACCGCATCGCCAAGTACATGATCGAGGAGGCCGAGCAAGCCGGCCGGATCGGACCCGAAACGGTGATTGTCGAGCCGACCAGCGGCAACACCGGGATCGGACTGGCCTTCATCTGCGCCGCCAAGGGGATCTCCCTGACGCTGACGATGCCCGAATCGATGAGCCTGGAACGGCGAAAGCTCCTGCTGCTGCTCGGCGCCAGGATCGTCCTGACGCCCGCCCAGAAGGGGATGAGCGGCGCCATTCAGAAAGCCGAGCAACTCGTGGCGGAGAATCCCAACGCCCTGATGCTTCAGCAGTTCAAGAATCCCGCCAATCCCAAGGCGCATCGGGAGACCACCGCCAAGGAGATTTGGGTCGATACCGACGGCCGCGTCGATATACTGGTGGCCGGCGTCGGCACGGGGGGGACCTTGACCGGCTGCGCCGAGGTCCTCAAGAGCAAGAATCCGGCCCTCAAGGTGGTGGCCGTCGAGCCGGAAGGCTCGCCCGTCTTGTCCGGCGGCAAGCCCGGCCCGCACAAGATCCAGGGGATCGGCGCCGGTTTCGTGCCCGAGGTCCTGAAGGTCGAGCTGATCGACGAGGTCGTACAGGTGGCCAACGACGACGCTCTGTCCACCGCCCGGCTGTTGGCGGCCAAGGAGGGCATCCTCTCAGGCATCAGCGGCGGCGCCAATGTCTGGGCCGCGACCCACGTGGCCCGGCGCCCGGAAAACGAGGGCAAGACCGTTGTAACGTTTATCTGTGACACCGGGGAGCGGTATGTCTCGACGGAGCTATACGAAGGACTGCCTGATCCTGAGACCGCATGAGGGCCACGCAGTTTCGGATAAGAAGATGGCGGGCACGAAGTTGACGGACCGCAAGCTGGCCAAGTTCGTCGAGCGGATTGTCGAGACCTATGAAGGGGACTCGGGGATCAATTTCATCGACGCGGCGAATCTGCCCGTGCGCGGACAGATTCTCGGGATCCTCGAACTGCTGTTTGAGGTGCTCTTTCCGGGCCACACCGGAAACAAGGCGGTGACCCGGTCCAACGTCCGATACGTCGTGGGGGACATCCTCAGTCAGGTGTACGCCGAGTTGGCGGACCAGGCGACACGGGCCTACCAATACCAGTGCCGCATCCAGAAGTGCGGCCACTGCGACTGCGCGAAGATGGGGCAGAGCGCGGCGTTCGAGCTGCTCGGCGAGCTTCCGCGCATCCGCGAGATGCTCAAGGGCGACGTCCACGCCGCCTTCGACGGGGACCCGGCGGCCAAGTCGTACGAGGAGATCGTGATCAGTTATCCGTGTATCACGGCTATCGCCGTCCACCGGATCGCCCACGAGCTGCACGTGCGTCAGGTCCCGCTGATCCCGCGCATCATGTCCGAGTGCGCCCACGCCAAGACGGGCATCGACATCCATCCGGGCGCACGGATCGGCCGGAACTTCTTCATCGACCACGGCACCGGCGTCGTGATCGGTGAGACGACGATCATCGGCAGCAACGTGAAGATCTACCAGGGCGCGACGCTCGGCGCGCTGAGCTTCCCGCGCGACGAACGGGGCCGCATCATCAAGGGGGGCAAGCGGCACCCGACGATCGAAGACGATGTGACGATCTATGCCGAGGCGACCATCCTCGGCGACGTGACCATCGGCAGGGGGGCGGTCATCGGTGGCAACACCTGGGTCAAGGAATCGGTCCCGCCCGGTGTCACGGTGTGGAGCCCGAACCCCGACCTGATCTATCGCAAGAACAAGAAACCCAAAACGAGGACCCGACCAACGTGAGTATCACCTTGCAGGACAAGTTGAATGCGAAACTGCTTCATCGCATCGACGAGCTGAAGGCCCGTCGCCATGCGGTGATCCTGGCGCACAATTACCAGCCGGATGAGATCCAGGAGATCGCCGATTTCAGCGGCGATTCGCTCGGCCTGAGCATTCAGGCGTCGCAGACGCAGGCGGACGTGATCGTCTTCTGCGGCGTTCGCTTCATGGCCGAAACCGCCGCCATCCTCTCGCCTGACAAGACCGTGCTGATGCCCGACCCGAGCGCAGGGTGCCCGATGGCGGACATGATCGAGGCCGAGCCGTTGCGGCAGTTGAAGGCGAAGCATCCGAAAGCCCTCGTGGTCTGCTACGTCAACAGCTCGGCCGAGGTCAAGGCCGAGAGCGATTACTGCTGCACCAGCGCCAACGCCGTCGAGGTGGTCCGGTCGCTGCCCGCCGACCGGCCGATCATCTTTGTGCCCGATCGGCACCTGGGCCGGTTTGTTCAGGAACGGACCGGCCGGGACCTGATCCTGTGGCCGGGATACTGCCCGACGCACCAGTTCATCGGCGAGCCGGAGCTTCGCGGCCTGCGCGACGAGTATCCGCAGGCGGTGGTGATGGCCCATCCGGAGTGTTCCGAGCCCGTCAAGGCTCTGGCCGACGAGCTGCTCAGCACGGGGCAGATGCTCAAGTTCGTGCAGAAGAGCCCCGCCCGACAATTTATCGTCGCCACGGAGATCGGCATCCTCCACGCGCTGCGAAAGGCCCGGCCCGAGGCGCAGTTCATCGCGGCCAGCGCCCGTGGCGTGTGCCCCAACATGAAGAAGACCACGCTCGACAAGGTCGTCGCGTCGCTGGAGAACATGCAGTACGAGGTGACCGTGCCGGCGGAAATCGCGATCCGCGCCAAGAGAGCGCTCGATCGCATGGTCGAAATTCTTCCGAAGCGATGACGCTTCGCGACCGCAGCCTGAAGACTGGAGATGCCCCCATGAGCCAGAACCAATATCGTGCCGAGACACTTGCCTTGCATGGCGGCCAGGAGCTGGATGCCGACACGCGCAGCCGCGCGGTGCCCATCTACCAGACGACCAGCTATTGCTTCAAGGACACCGACCACGCCGCAAGGCTGTTCGCCCTGCAGGAGTTCGGCAACATCTATACGCGCATCATGAACCCGACGACCGACGTGCTGGAAAAACGTCTGGCGGCTCTGGAAGGCGGGGCCGCGGGCCTGTGCTTCAGCTCCGGCATGGCGGCGATCACCGCGGCCGTGCTCAACATCTGCCGGGCGGGCCAGCACATCGTCTCGTCCGGCTCGCTCTATGGCGGCACCGTCACGTTGTTCAGTCATACCCTCCCGAAGCTCGGGATCGACGTGACGTTCGTCGATGCGCGCGAGCCCGCCAATTTCGCCGGAGCCATTCGCGACAACACGCGGCTGATCTACATCGAGAGTCTGGGCAACCCGAAGAACGACGTGCTCGACTACGCCGAGATTGCCCGGGTCGCGCACGATCGCGGCATTCCGGTGATCTGCGACAACACCGTGATGACGCCGATTCTGTTCCGGCCGTTCGACCACGGCATCGACCTCGTCGTGCACAGTTGCACCAAGTACGTCGGCGGCCACGGCAGCAGCATCGGAGGCGCCCTCGTCGATGCGGGCCGGTTCGACTGGAACAACGGGCGGTATCCTGAGTTCACGCAGCCCGACCCGAGCTATCACGGCATGAAGTTTTTCGAGGTGTTCGGCAATCTGTCGTACATCCTCAAGGCCCGCGTCACGATGCTGCGGGACACGGGGGCGTGCCTGTCGCCGTTCAACGCGTTCCTGCTGCTCCAGGGTCTCGAAACGGTGCACCTGCGGATGCCGCGGCACTGCGAGAACGCGATGGCTCTGGCCAAGTGGCTCGAAAAGCAGCCCCAGGTGGCGTGGGTCAACTATCCGGGCCTGCCTTCGCACCCCGACCACGCCCGGGCGAAGAAGTACATGCCCGCCGGCTGCGGCGGGATTCTCGGATTCGGCATCCGGGGCGGCCGCGACGCCGGCGTGCGGTTCATCAACAACGTCAAGCTCGCCAGCCACCTGGCCAACATCGGCGACAGCAAGACGCTGGTGATCCACCCGGCCAGCACCACCCACCAGCAACTGACCGGACAGGAACAGCTTGCCGCCGGAGTAACGCCCGATTATATTCGCGTCTCGGTGGGCACCGAACACATCGACGACATCGTCGCCGATTTCGACCAGGCCCTGAAGGCCAGTTCTTAGTGTTGAGTTTTGAGTGTTGAGCAAGGACAGATCATGTGGGAATACACGGACAAGGTGCGAGATCATTTCTTCAACCCGCGAAACGTCGGCGAGGTTGAGGACCCCGACGGCGTGGGCGAGGTGGGCTCTCTGGCGTGTGGAGACGCCCTGAAACTGACGTTCAAACTCGGCAAGGACGGACGCATCGCCGACGCAAAATTCAAGACGTTCGGTTGCGCCAGCGCGATCGCCAGCAGCTCGGTGCTGACCGAGCTGATCAGGGGCAAGACGCTCGACGAGGCGATGAACGTGACGAACAAGGACATCGCCGATTATCTGGGCGGGCTGCCCGAGCAGAAGATGCATTGCTCTGTGATGGGGCGCGAGGCGCTCGAAGCGGCCATCGCCAACTATCGGGGCGGCGACACCGCCAAACGCGAGTTGGAAGGCCACGTGGTCTGCACCTGTTTCGGCGTGACGGACGTGGAGATCGAACGCGTCATTCGTGAGAACGACCTGACGACCGTCGAGCAGGTGACGAACTACTGCAAGGCCGGCGGCGGTTGCGGCGGCTGTCACGGGGAGATCGAGAAGATCATCGAACGCATCCAGGGCGAGAAGGCCAAGGCGCACGTGCCGCTGGTGCCGCGAAAAGGCAAGAAACTGACCAACATCCAGAAGATGCAATTGATCCAGCAGACGATCAACGAGCAGATCCGCCCGGCTCTGAGGGCCCACGGGGGCAACATCGAGCTGATCGATATCGAGGGCGACAAGGTCACCGTCGCCTTTCGCGGGATGTGCGCGCAATGCCATTTGGCCGAGTTCACGATGAAGGACGTGGTTGAGAACAAGCTGCGCGAGTTCGTCTCAGACGACATCTTTGTCGAGGAAGACAAGGAGTCCGTGGAAGAGGGCCACGTTCACAAAGGATAGGCAATCGCGTCGCAAATAAGCGCAGAACCTCAAATTCCAAGGACGATATTCGAAATCCGAAACAAATCAGAAGCACGAAACCCGAATGAAAGAAACGCTGACGCCGGGCGAAAGCCCGTTCTGGGGATTGAGATTTCGATCCTTCGTGCTTGTTTCGGGTTTCGACATTCGGATTGCGGATTTCTGCAGCGCCAGTTCAGGGGATAGGCAATGAACGTCATCTATTTCGACAACAACGCGACGACGAGGGTGGCCGACGAGGTCTTCGAGGCCATGCGGCCTTACTTCTGTGAGTTGTACGGCAATCCGTCGAGCATGCACACCTTCGGCGGACAGGTGGGCGTCCGGATTCGCGAGGCCCGTGAGCACGTGGCGGCTCTGCTCGGCTGCCACCCGAGCGAGGTGATCTTCACCAGTTGCGGCACCGAGAGCGACAGCACGGCGATCCTTGGGACGCTGGCGGCCGTGCCGCACCGGCGCAAGGTCATCACCACGCGCGTCGAGCATCCGGCGGTCCTGACGGTCTGCCGCGACCTCGAGAACCGGGGCTACCAGGTGATCGAGCTCGGCGTCGACAAGCAGGGCCGTCTCGATCTCGGCGAACTGGAGAGCCACCTCGACGACGACACCGCCATCGTCACAATCATGTCCGCCAACAACGAAACCGGCACGGTCTTCCCCATCGAGAAGATCGCGCGGATGGTGACCGATCGCGGCATCACCTTTCACACCGACGCGGTCCAGGTCGTCGGAAAGATCCCGCTGAACCTCGCGGACAGTTGCGTCAATCTGCTGAGCCTCTCGGGCCACAAGCTGCACGGCCCCAAGGGCGTCGGCGTGCTCTACGTGCGCAAGGGTACGCGGATCGCGCCGCTGCTGCTCGGAGGACACCAGGAGGGCGGCCGCCGCGCCGGCACCGAGAACGTTCCCGGCATCATCGGACTGGGCAAGGCCTGCGAGCTGGCCTCCCGGTACATGGAAGACGAGAATACCCGCGTCCGGACCCTGCGCGACAGGCTCGAAAGCGCCATTCTGGCGAGCTGTCCCGACAGCCGCATCAACGGCGATCCCGAGAACCGACTGCCCAACACCACGAATATCAGCTTCGAGTACATCGAGGGCGAGGCGATCCTGCTGATGCTGGACCGCTTCGGCATCTGCGCCAGCAGCGGCTCGGCCTGCACGAGCGGCTCACTGGAGCCGTCGCACGTGCTGCGCGCGATGGGCGTGCCGTTCACCGCCGCCCACGGCTCGATTCGGTACAGCCTGAGCCGCTACAACACCGAAGAAGAGGTCGACTTCACGATCGACAAGATGCCGCAGATTATCGAGCGCCTCCGCGAGCTGTCTCCCTTTGTCGGCCAGGTCACCGCGTAAAATGCAGCCTTTTCGTCCTTTGGTTCCCTCAGGCCTTTTTGGCTCACGAAGGACCAGAGGGAGCCAAAGGCCGGAAATGACTCTCCAAGCCTCGGACCGTGTGTGTGAGAGTATCGTGGCATGTGGGTGGCAGCCTCAAAGCGTAGTGCAACGGAGCTTTGGGGATGGCGAATGGGAGTGGCGCATCCGTACGGAAAGGCCTCTGCGAGGCGATCCATCCCCAAGTCCTGCGGACTTGAGGCTGCCACCCTTGGCGGTCTGCGCCCGCAAGGGCATGCTGCCCTGAAATCCTGACAGACACGCCGAGCGAGTGTCTGTGAAAATATCCTGGCAGCCGTGTGGCAGCGGCAAGCGCAGGCTTGCCGATGGTGATACGCATGCCCTCGAAGCCATCGGCAAACTCCGCCTTGCTCCGTTTGCCGCTGCCACACATGGCGCTCCGTGGTGGAAAACGGGCCTTGCCGCGAAATTCGCACAGACACCTCGGACCGATGGACCAAGCTTTTCCCTTGCCTTGGCCGGTTCCGGAGCGTATTGTCTGCACATGTCGCCAGGCCTCTTCGAGATATGAGCGACGCCCGACGAAGGAGCCGGGGATTCCATCGCAGGCAACGGAAAGGACGCAGAAAGACCCTATGGATGCAAACAAACACAGCCAACCGATGCTGGCGGTCCTGATCGACGCCGACAACACCCAGGCTTCCATCACCGAAGGTCTGCTGTCGGAAGTCGCCAAGTACGGCATCGCCAGCGTCAAGCGCATCTACGGCGACTGGACCACCCCCAGCCTGGGCGGATGGAAGTCCGTCCTGCTGGAGCATTCCATCCAGCCGATCCAGCAGTTCCGCTATACCGTTGGCAAGAACGCCACGGACAGCGCCATGATCATCGACGCGATGGACCTGCTCTACGCCAGGCGGTTCGACGGGTTCTGCCTGGTCTCCAGCGACAGCGATTTCACCCGCCTGGCGGCGCGCATCCGCGAAGAAGGGCTCCTGGTCTATGGGTTCGGCGAACGCAAGACGCCCAAGGCCTTCGTGTCCGCCTGCGACAAGTTCATCTACGTCGAGGTGCTGCGGTTCGAGGAGGACACCGAGGAGGCGGTCAAGCCCAAGACCGCCAACGAGCTGAAGGGCGACACCAAGCTGGTGGCCCTGCTGCGCAGCGCCGTCGAGGCCGCCAGCGAAGAGAGCGGCTGGGCCCATCTGCGCGCCGTCGGCAGCAACATCGCCAAGCAGGCCCCGGAGTTCGACCCGCGCAACTACGGCTACGCCAAGCTGCGGGAGCTGGCGCTGGCGACGAAGCTGTTCGACGTCGACGAGCGCGTCCATGGCGACGGCCACTCCCGCGCCATCTACATCCGCGACAAGCGCAAGAAGCCTCAGAAGTAGCCGAGTAGCCGCGTACCTGTCGTTTCGGGAGTTGCAGGGGATTTCCGTTGATTTTCCGCGAAGCCGGTGCGTCTATATGGAGGCGGCGGCACATGCGTTGCGCCGAGATAAACGCGAAATTGGATTCAAGCGAGCGAAAAGGAGACTGGCCATGAGACTCTCCAACGTGCGGTTAGTGTCGGGTATTCTTGGACTGTTGCTTCTCGTTTCGGTCGGCCTCTGTCCGGCGGCGCAGCCGACGGGCGCGGCGGAGGCAAAGCTGGCGGTGGTGGCCCATTTCCACCTGGCCGGAATGCTCACCGAGTCGCCCATGGTCGATCCCTTCGGCCTCATGGCAGGGCAGATCACCTCGCTGCACGACCTGGTCGATGTGATGGACCAGGCCGCGACCGACGATCAGGTCAAGGCAGTCGTGCTGACCTTCGGCGACATGGCCTTGGGGCTGGGGCAGTTGGAGGAGCTTCGTGCGGCCGTCGGCCAGTTCAGGGCCGCCGGGAAAAAGGTCTACGTCCACACCGGCAGCATGGGCACGTTCGTCTACGCCCTGCTCAGCGCGGGCGACTACCTCAGCGTCGAGCCGCAGTCGATGCTCTGGCTGACCGGCATCTACGGCGAGTCCCTCTACGTCAAGGACCTGCTCGACAAGATCGGCGTTCAGGGCGACTTCATGCACATGGGCGACTACAAGTCCGCTGCCGAGATGCTCACCCGCAGCGGGCCCAGCGCGGCGGCCGAGGAGAACGTCAACTGGCTGCTCGACGGCTACTACGAGAGCCTCGTGCGGATGATCGCCGGCTCGCGGGACCTGACGCCGCGGCAGGTGCGAGATCTGATCGACCATGGCCCCTACATGGCCGAGCAAGCTTTGGCCAGCGGGTTGATCGACGCGATCCAGACGCGGGATGCCTTTCTGGCCCAGGTCAGGAAGGAGATGGATAGGCCGGTCAGCTTCGACAATCGCTACGGCCGGGAGGACAAGCCCACGGTCAATCTCGCCAGTCCGCTGGCGTTCTTCTCGCTGCTGGCGGAGATGATGAACCCGCCGAAGAAGCCGCAGAAGGATGCCATCGCCATCGTTTACGTGGAAGGCGCCATTATGCCGGGCTATGGTCAGGCCAGTCCGTTCGGCTCCGCCGGCGGCGCCTTCAGCGGCGACATTCGCAAGGCCCTTGAAACGGCGGCCTCCGACAAGACCGTCAAGGCGGTGGTCCTGCGGATCGATTCGCCCGGCGGCTCGGCCGAGGCCAGCGAGACGATCCTCAACGCCACCCGCCAGGTCCGGGCCCGCAAGCCCTTCATCGTCTCGATGGGCGACACCGCCGCCAGCGGCGGCTACTACGTCGCCTGCGCCGCGGACACGATCTTCGCCGATGAGATCACCGTTACCGCCTCGATCGGCGTGGTGGGCGGCAAGCTTGTGACCGCCGACCTGTGGGACAGGCTGGGCGTCAACTGGGTCGGCTACAAGCGCGGCGCCAACGCGGACATCTTCAACAGCGACCGCCCGTTCGACGGGCCGCAGCGGGATGCGATCGAACGATACATGCAGGCGGTCTACGACGTCTTCAAGGGCCACGTCGCCGACGCCCGGGCCAACAAGCTCACCAAGCCGCTCGACGAGATCGCCGGCGGACGTGTCTACACGGGCAAGCAGGCCCTCGACCTTGGACTGGTCGACCGCATCGGCGGGCTCGAACAGGCCGTCGAGTACGCCGCCGCCAAGGCTTCGCTCGACGACTACGAGGTCCGCGTGATTCCCGAGCCTCAGGACTTCATCACGATGCTCCTGGACGAATATTCCGGCCAGGGCGAGCGGGCCAGCGACATCTCCGTCGGTGCGGCGAGCCTGCTGGCCGAGCACCCGACGCTGGCCGGTCTCGTCGACCTGCTGCAAAAGACCGAGCCCCAGCGGGCCCGCGCGCTGCTTGCGGCCTTGCAGCGCATCGAGCTGATCCGCACCGAGGGCGTCGTCCTGATGATGCCCTTCGACGCGATCTTCCGCTAAAGCAGCCGGCCCCGTGTATCGCAACGTGTGGCAGCCTCAAGCGAAGCTTGGGGATGGTTTCTGGAATGGGCCGGCGTCGCGGATTCGTGGGCTGGTCCATTCGACCATCCCCAAACGCTGCGCGTTTGAGGCTGCCACACCGTCACCGCCAGGGCGGTTCTTTCTTGCTTCCCGTCCCCGGTGTGAGGATGATCAGTCTTGTCCGCGGGCATATGCCCGGATTGGAAAGGGGACCGCCATGAAACCATCACCCTATGGTCCGTGTGGTCTGTTTTGCGGTGCGTGCGGGGCCGACGACTGCGACGGCTGCCTCAGCGAGAGGATCGATGAGTACGTGCGGCAGTGTAAGTTCCGCGTCTGTACGCGAAACAAGGGGCTTGATTTCTGCTGCCATTGCGAGGACTATCCCTGCTCGGATCTGGCCGCGTTCATGGGCGACAAATGGCCGCACCACTGGACGATGGAGCCGAGCCTGGAGTTCATCAAGAGCCAGGGCGCTGCCCAGTGGCTCGAAGCCCAGAGCCGCCAGTGGTCGTGCCCTAAGTGCGGGGCCGAGATCGTCTGGTATCAGAAGCAGTGCCCCTGCGGCCAGGAGCTCGATGCCTTCGAAGTGCCCCAGTAGATGCCGGCGACGCACAAATCCGAATGTCGAAACACGAAATGCGAAACAAGCTCGAATGACCCAAGTGCGAAGTCTGAAACGGCGTTGTCTCGGCGATTGTGTTTCGGTCATTGGCTTGTTGGGGGTTTCATGCTTGTTTCGGATTTCGGCATTCGGATTTCGTGCTTCAAGATCGCCCCAGGCGTGAGCCGGTTGGAGCGATAAGAGAACCTCGCGGCCTGAGTCTGGCAGCCGCGACATGCAGATCGAGGTAGGCGAATGACGCGCAGACATGGCTGTGAGGACAAGGACGTCGGGCACTACACGTGTCGGCGGACCAGCGAGAAGATCGTCGTCGATGGCAGGCTCTCCGAAGGCGTATGGCAGCGGGCGCCGAAGTCGCCTCGCTTCGTCGACATGGTTACCGGTGTGCCCGGCTTTCTCGACACGCGCATGGCCGCCCTCTGGGACGACGAGAACCTCTACATCGGCTTCTGGATCGAGGAGCCCGACGTCCAGGCGCACTTCACGAAGCGCGACTCACCCATCTACTTCGAGAACGACGTCGAGGTCTTCATCGCCGGGCCGGACTGCTACTACGAGTTCGAGATCAACGCGCGCGGGACGATCTACGAGGTCTTCTACATCTGGCAGGACGCCTACAGGAAGGGCGGCGCGTTCGACAAGCCCGAATTCGACCTGCTGACGCGCACCGTGGACATCCTCGGCGGCTTCCAGGACGGCCTGCGTTACGGCAAGCACCCGCGCGGCCGGCGGTGGGCCTTCATGGACTGGGACTTCCCCGGTCTCCAATCGGCCGTCCACGTCGACGGCAAGCTGAACGACAGATCCACCGTCGATCGGGGCTGGACCGTCGAGCTGGCCTTTCCGTGGTCGGGCATGAACGCGCTGGCGCAGGGCCGCCGCCTGCCTCCCCAGGACGGCGACATCTGGCGGATGGATTTCTCGCGTTTCGAGGCCCTGCGCTACAACGGCCGCCAGACCGACCCGTCCGTCGGCTGGTCGTTCAACACGCACGGCGTCTACGATTCCCACATCCCCGAGTGCTTCACGTACGTCCACTTCTCCAGCCAGACCGCATAGGGGCGAATTATCGTTCGCCCGGACGGAGGTTCGACGTCTTCCGGGTTGGCGCGGGCGCCGCGAGCCGCTATGATCCCGGCGGAGTTGTCGCCCCCTGGCTCCATCTCCATGTTGTCTGCGCCACCAGAAGTGGTCGTTACGAACCACAGTGAAAGGCCCGCATGAGAGCAGACGTTGCACGGTTTCTGGTCCGCTTGTGCATCGTTTCTGCTATGGCATTGCTGGCAATCGAGTGCCCATGTCTGGCTCACGACGATCCGAACGCCCCCGTTCCCTCGCTGAAGGCCCTGAAGATGGATGCGCCGATCGTGGTCGACGGTGTTTTGGATGAGCCTTTCTGGCAGGACGCCGAGGTGGGAACGGACTTCATCGACACGCATTCCAGCCGGCCGGCGACGCAGCAGACGCTCGTCCGCGTCGCCTACAGCCGCACCCATCTGTACATCGCGGTCGAGTGCCTTGACGACCGGATCGACCAGCTCCACGCCAGTGAGCGGCGTGAGGACCGCCAGTTCCAGGGCGACGATTGGGTGGAGGTCCACCTGGACCCGCTGCACAGCCACAACGCCAAGTATGCGTTCTTCTCCAACCCATTGGGCGTCCGCGTCGACGCCGCCGAAGGCCCGAGCGGCGCTTTCAACACGAGCTGGACCGCCGAATGGAACCTGGCCGCCAAAGTCTACGAGGACCGCTGGACCTTCGAGATGAGCATTCCGCTGCGCGTGCTGAACCACCGCCGGGCCGACGGCCAGACCTGGGGCCTGAACTTCACACGCTACCTCGTCCACAGCGACACGACCAGCTTCTGGAGCTTCAGCGAGACGGACTTCTACAAGCCCCGGCATTTCGGACACCTCAGGGGCCTCGACCTGGCCGACAGCGAGTTCAACCCCAATCTGGAGGTCACGCCTTACGTCAGTTCGCGCACGGATTTCAACGGCCACCGCGAGACGGAACTCCAGACCGGTGGCGACGTCAGCTTTCGCCTGACGCCCTCGGTGGTCACCTCTTGGACGATCAATCCGGACTTCGCCCAGGTCGAAGCCGACGCCGACACGATCGAGCTGCGCGACACCGAGCGGTTCCTGCCGGAAAAGCGCCTGTTCTTCCGCGAAGGCGAAGACCTGTTCGCCTCCGGGGACAACCTGCTCTACTACAGCCGCCGGCTGACCGATATCGACGCCGGCGCCCGCGTCAGCGGCGAGATGAACGACTACCGCTTCGCGATGATCGACGTCTACGGCGACACCGTTCATGGCGATCCTTATTACGGCAACTCCTCCGTTTTTCGCCTGGTCCGCAACGTGGGCGAGAAATCGAACGTCGGGCTGCACGCCAGCAGCTCCGACCTGAAGCAGGGCCATTCCCGCGTCCTCGGCTCCGACGGCGAGCTCTTTCTCAACGACGACTGGAGCGTCAACTATCAGGTGGCCGGCGCGGACGACCGGCTCGACGAGGGAGATGAGCAATCCGCCAAGGATCGAGGCGACTATCTCGGCTATGGCGGACTCGTCTACGAGAAGTATCCCTGGGAGGTCGGCGTCAACTATCGCGGGATCAGCGAGGGGTTCGACCCGGTCCTCGGCTTCATCCCCCGTCGCGATGTCTACGGGCCCGCGTTCTTCTCGATGTACGATCTTCGCGCCTCGGACCGCTGGTACAAGGGGGTCTTCGCCTACTTCGGCATCGAGTATTACGAGGACGGCGACGGGCAGACGTCGCTTCGCGATTACTCGGCCGACGCGGCCGTGACGCTTGCAAACGACGTCGCGCTCGGGGTCGAATACGACGCCGATTACCATCGTCCCTACCACAACGAGCGGACCGAACTCGGCGTGACCTTCGATGAGTCGGACTTCTGGCGGTCCACCGACCTGGAGTGGGCGTTCGGTGTTTTCGAAGAGACCGAATACAACGAGCTGTCGCTCGGCAAGCACTTCAAGCCGATCGAACGCTGGCCCGTCCGCTACGACTACGTCATCCGGTTCGAGGACCCGCCCGACGGCGACGACGAGACGATCTGGCTCAACCGCGTCGTGTTCGACTACTTCTTCAGCGACGTCATGTGGCTCAAGAGCGCGATCCAGCACCGCAGCACGGACGTCCACAACCTCAGCGTCATCTACGGCTGGGAGTTCGTCAAGGACGCCAACCTCTACCTCGTCTACAACGGCATCCGCGACGAAGACGACCCGGAAACCATCCACAGCCTTTTCGCCAAGCTCGCCTACACCTTCCGTTGACCGCCTCTTTCCCCCGGTGGAAAGGCAAAAAGCGGGGTTTCTCCGGCGAGGCGCCGGTCCGGGCGACAGAAATGGCCGGATTGATGGCCAAAATTATTGGGATTGAATGGCGCACAGTGTTATCATAAGATGCAGAGTGCAAGGGTGTTGGTTAAGGGGCTGAACGGCAAGTATGGGAACAGGATCCGAAGGACGCCTCGGAACGAACCGTTGCGTGGGACGGAGTATCTTGAGGCGTTCGGGCGTCGTCTTCGAATCCGCATCTTTTTTGGGAGGAACGACGGCCATGCGCAAGTCGAAAGCGTTTACACTCATTGAACTGCTGGTGGTGATCGCCATCATCGCGATCCTGATGGCCATCCTGATGCCCTCGTTGAAGCGGGCCCGCGAACAGGGACAGCGGGCGGCGTGCCTGAACAATGTCAAACAACTGGGGCTGGCGTGGATTCTCTACGCCGATGATTATGACGACAAGATTGTCAACGGCGAGGCGGAGTACAATCAGAATGCCCTGGGCCAGTGCGGTGTTTCCACGGGCGGCCTGCACCCGCGGGAGAAGTACTGGGTCGGGACGGACTGCCACAGCGGGTACATGACCGGCGGACAGCTCGACGAAGAGACGCAGCTCAGCGCGATCCGGGCCGGGGCGCTGTTCCCCTACGTCCCGTCGGCGAAGCTGTATCAGTGCCCGACCGGCATCCGCGGCGAGATGCGAACCTACACGATCGTCGATTCCATAAACGGTCTGGCGCGCGATGGGACCTTCTCGGGCACCAAGGGGATTCGCGTGGGCCGCACGATGCTGTGGGTCAAGCGACGAGCGGATATCTCGCAGCCCGGACCCAGCAATCGGCTCGTGTTTCTCGACGAAGGACGCGTGACCCCGGACAGCTACGCCTGCCATTATATCAACGCACGCTGGTGGGACCCCCCGCACGTCCGCCACGGCGACGGGACCAATGTGGCCTTCGCCGACGGGCACAGCGCCTACTGGAAATGGGACTCTAAAGAGACGATCAACGTGGGCAAGATGGTCAATCCGGAGCACCAGTTCACGCCGACCACTGAGGCCGGACTGGAAGACCTCGCGAGAATGCAGATCGGAATCTGGGGCCGCCTGGGCTACTGAGACCGGCGCTGAAGAAGGCCCCGGTTCCCTGTGCCCGTCGCGCGTCATCGCAGGCAGCGATGGATGGTGACGAGCGATTCCGTGGAGCGGATGACCGCGTTCGTCCAGGCGATCGACAGTTCGTCCGGAGCGTTGGCCAACTCGACCAGTGCGGTTTGATGGGCATCCAGCACAACGGGTTTGAGGTCCAGACCCTTCAACTCGGCCGTCAGCGCCAGCGGACCGAGATTCTCGATCCGGACCCGGCCGGCGCCGTTGGGACCGCTGCGGAAATCCACGCGGGTCAGCCCTTTCACGACCGTGGCGACCATTTCCCGGCGTCCGCAGAGCATGCCGCCAAAATGCGCGACGGTGCGTCCGGCACGCAACGCTTCCATTGCGCCCTCGCGCGATCGCTGCCGCACGAGGAGAAGGGTTGCCGATTGCGGCTCGTGCGCGTTGCCGGCCTCGGCGCGGGCCGGATGCACGTCGGAGTTGGCGAACACGGTCAGGCCGTATTGCTCCGCCCAGTCCAGGGCCATCGGAAACCACAGCGTGCCCCGGTTCTTCACCACACCCCATCCGCGATCGGTCGTGTGGTTTCGTACCTCGATGCCGTGCAGGAGCCCTTCGGCGAGACCCCATCGAATTGGCTCGCGCAGCCCGTGTCGAAGCGGCGGATCGAGCGGGTCTCCGGTTTCGGCCGCCCACGCACCGGCGCCGTTGAATCCGACGTGGGGATGGGCGTACAGCACGAAGCCTCGAGCGTCGGTGAGCTTTCGCCATTGCTGGCGGTAGTAGACCCGGGGGCCGCCCTCAGACTCCGCCCAGGAATGCGGGTCGCGCGGCACGTAGTCGTCCGCGAAATCGAGCGTGACCAGATGCTCCATCTCATGCAGGCCGGTCTCCATGCCGCGAATCAGGATCAGTCCGAATTCCTCCGCGACGGGCAGCGCCTCGGCGTAGGCTTCGAAGTTGCGGTGGTCGGTGATGGCGATGACGTCGTAGCCATACGCCCACGCTTCGCGCACGCGCTCGGCGGGCGTCAGCTTGCCGTCGGAATGCAGCGTGTGAATATGAAAGTCCCCGCGCAACACCGAATAGCGCTGCGGCCCGTCGAGAATCTCTGGAAACACGGTCGCTGTGCGCACCAGGGGCGTCGGGTCGCCCGCAGCGGCGACGCAAGGAACCGGCAGGACAAGCCGGGCGAGGGACAACAGGGTGATGGCGGCGACGAGCTTCTTCATGGCTTTTCCATCCAACGGGCGAAGCATACCATTCGGATTGTGTGGCCGGCGACGCCGCCGGACGCGGTGACAGGCATTGTACCGCATCACCCGCCCGAGCCAAGGACATTCTGCGAGCCCGCCGGTCACATGGCGAGCGTTGCCCCCCAACGCCAGGACCCGGTTCCGACCGCCGGGAACGGGCCGCGTGAGGCGTTTCCATCGCCTACGGATAGCCGGCGTTTCCGCTGGCGTGCGCGATCACCTCGGCGTCCCGGCCATCGGTGTCCAGCGGTCTTGTCGCGGCGGTGAAATCGTTGGCGAAGAGCCGGATGTCCCTGCTCCGTTCGCCCGTAATGCTCAGGAACGTGTCCGTCCCCTTCAGGGCGCGGCACGCGCGAATATCGGCTCCGACGACGTTCCTCAGCATCACAGCAGGCTCCTGCGAATCGCGATGGGCCTGCCGGCCCGCAAAGCCGCTGAGCATCAGTCCTTCCACATCCTCCACATAGAGCGCACTTTTCCACCGGTCAGAGGAGGGCTCGCACCACGCCATCTCCACGTCGTCCAGCGAGAAATCACGGGCGTACCTGGCCTGCATCCCGTGCACGGCCTCCCGGAAGTAGGCGTTGGGATCATCCGACAGGAACATCTTCACGTTTGCGAATCGAATCCCGGTGAGCGGACTTTCCGGGTGCCCCTCGATGATGCTGGACCCTTTGACGTGGGCGATCACGTCTCGGACCAAGATGTTCTCGATCCTGCCGATCTTCGATGTGTCGTTCCGCCGGCCGATCATGAAGTAGAACGCGTCGCCCTGCCCCCACCAGAACCAGGCGTGCCGCCGGCATTCGATCGTGAGATTCGAAATCACGACGTCACTGACCGTGCCCCCGTCCAGCACCATGAAGGCGAACGCCCTGTGGCTGTCGGTGATCACGCAGTTGCTGATTGCGACATGGCGAACCGGTCCGGCAATCTCGTCGCCGATCTTGACCGCCGCCGAAGCGGAGCTGAGCCGGCAATTCGTGATCGTGATGTTCTCGCACGCCCGCGCGGCGCCGTCGAAGTCGCGGCTCTTCAACGAGATGCAATCATCTCCAGTGATGATCGTGCAATTGGAGATTCGCACATCTTTGCAGCCGTTGGGATTGATGCCATCGCTGTTGACCCCGTCGACCAGACTGCTGTAGATGTACACGCCATCGACCACGACCCGCTCGCAACCGAGGAAATGCACGTTCCAGATCAGGGAGTCGATCAGCCTGACTCCCGTCATCCGCACGTCTGTGCAATTGCGCAGATACACCAGGTTGTACACGGGCCGGGTCCACCTTGCGAACGGCATGCCGTCAGGCCGGTCCCGCTTGAGCGTTTCGATCCGGTCCTGGATCATGCGGTCGGTCTTCTGCGTGTAGGGGAGCCATTCGTGCTCGGCCTGGCCGTCAATCGTCCCGTCGCCCTCGATCGCGATGCTGACAAGGTTTTCGCCGCAGAGGATGGCGTTTCGCCCGCGGGGCCAGTCATTGGGGTCCCGGCTGCCACAGAGCGTGGCGCCGGCTTCGAGATACAGGCGGACGTGGCTGGCAAGGTTCAGGCGTCCCGTTCGGTACTGCCCGGGCGGAACGTACACCATGCCGCCTCCGGCCGCCGCACAGGCATCGATCGCCTTCTGTATGGCGGCCTGGCTGCTTTTCTCCTTTGTTCCGACCGCCCCGTAGTCCCGCACGTCATAGGTTACAGGGCCGCCGCGCTGCGTCGATGACGCCCCATCTGTCCCCTTGCCTTCTTCCTTCGCGAGTGCAACGGCCGCCAGAAACGCCACCGCCAGCAACACCGTCCCGAGGAATCTCATCGTGAATTCCCTTCCCATGTGTCTCAGGTCGCTCTGTCGGCCTTGGCCATTTCTCGACCGCACCAGACCGAAGTCTTCGGCAAAGGCCGGACTATCGCCGGGCCCAATCGATGCTCCATGCTACCTTCCGGCGCATTGGCGTGCAAATGGCAAGAATGGTACGCGTCGCTATTCCCACTCGATGGTGGCGGGGGGCTTGCTGGAGACGTCGTAGACGACGCGGTTGACGCCGCGGATTCTGCGGATGATCCGGAATCAAACGGGACCGGGCCCGGCGGCGTGGCCCGGGAGATCAACCGGCGGCAAGTTGGTAGGAGAATTCAGTCACGTTCATCTGCTGCTTGGCATGCTCGATGGTCATACTCACGAGGTGACCCTCCTCGTCCATTTCGACCAGCACGTTCTCGCCCAGGTCGTGGGTCTTGGCGATCTTGCGGTCGCTGAAATTGACGAGCAGCGTGTCGGTATCAGGAAAATATCTAACGTTCATCGGTCACCTCACGAAACGAGCGGTCAAAGAACGCATTGTGGACGGTCCGGCCGTCCTCCAGCAGGACCACGCGGAGGTACCGGTTTCCTGCCTCGGCGATCCTGGCCCAGCGCCTGATCCGCCCATCAGCCTGCACATGCTCCCTGACAGGGTGGAATACCGCCTGCTCGATCCACTCCATGCGGATCGTCCTGCGGTCTTCGCGATTTCGCATGTGCATGAAGTACTGTGTGAACTTCACCGTATCACCGGTGATAGTATGCGCCCCATCCCGCCGTCGTGTCAAGAGCTGTTGCCGTCACGACGGGGGGGAGAGGCCGAACAACCCAAGTCATTCCCACTCGATGGTGGCGGGGGGCTTGCTGGAGATGTCGTAGACGACGCGGTTGACGCCCCGAACCTCGTTGATGATCCGCGTCGAAATCAGGCCGAGCACCTCGTGCGGGATGTGCGAGAAGTCGGCGGTCATGAAGTCGGTCGTTTCGACGGCGCGCAGGGCGATCACGTTCTCGTAGCTGCGTTCGTCGCCCATCACGCCGACGGTCGAGACCGGGACCAGCACCGCCAGCGCCTGGGAGATCTTGCGATACAGTCCGGCCGCTTTGATCTCGTCGATCAGGATCTCGTCGGCGGCGCGGAGCACTTCGAGCTTGGCCGGTGTGACCTCGCCCACGATGCGCACGCCCAGGCCGGGGCCGGGGAACGGGTGACGCCAGACCAGACCATCCGGCAGGCCCAGGTGCTCGCCCACCATGCGGACCTCGTCCTTGAACAGGTCGCACAGCGGCTCGACCAGTTCGAAGCCCAACTCGGCCGGCAGGCCCCCGACGTTATGGTGCAGCTTGATATTGGCCGCCGGATTGCCGTCCTTGGAGCCCGACTCGATCACGTCAGGATACAGCGTGCCCTGGGCAAGGAACCGGGCGTTGGGGATCTTCTCCGCCTCGGACTTGAAGGCGGCGATGAACTCGGCGCCGATGATCTTGCGTTTCTGCTGCGGATCGGTCACGCCTTGCAGGCGGTAGAGGAACTGCTGCGACCAGTCGACGACCCGCAGGTCGATATGGAAGTGGTCGCGGAAGGTGGCGACGATGTTTTCGCGTTCATTCTTGCGCAGCAGGCCGTTGTCGACGAGGATGCAGACGAGCTGATCGCCGATGGCTTCGTGGATGAGCGAGGCGACGACGGAGGAATCGACACCGCCGCTGAGCCCGCAGATGACGGTCGCGTCGCCGACCTGCCGGCGGACGTTGTCGATCGTCTCGCTGACGAAGTCGCTCATCTTCCAGTCGCCGGCGCAGTCGCAGATGCTGTAGAGGAAGTTCTTGAGGATGATGTCGCCCTTGGGCGTGTGGCTGACCTCCGGATGGAACTGGACGCCATAGAAGCGTCTTTTCTTGTGTCGCACGGCGGCGTAGGGGCAGGTCTTGGTCTCGCCCAGCGTCACGAAATCGCGTCCGAGCTTCGTCACCTGGTCGCCGTGGCTGGCCCAGACGAGCGTCTCGTCGGGTAGGTTGGCGAGCAGATCGCTGCGGTCGGTCATCCGCAGCGTGGCCCGGCCGTACTCGCGGCTGGCCACGGGCGTGATCTCGGCCCCGAGAATCTGGCAGCCGAACTGCATCCCGTAGCAGATGCCGAGAATGGGCACGTCGAGGTCGAAGATCCTCTCGTCGCATTTCGGCGCGCCGGGTGCATAGACGCTGGCGGGCCCGCCCGAGAGGATGATGCCCTTGAGCGGCATCTTCGCCAACTCGTCGGCAGAGGTGCCCGCCGGACAGATGCGGGAGTACACGTGGTGCTCGCGGACCCGCCGGGCGATCAGTTGCCCGTACTGGCTGCCGAAATCCAGGATGGCGATCATTTCACGTGTCATAGGAACCTCGTCGTGCGGGCCGCGTCGTGCGTCGTGCGCCACGCAGGCCGCAATACGCGCGACGCAAAACGAATTCATCAGTCGTCGCTGGGTATGTGGCCCGAGTAGTTCGGGGCTTCCTTGGTGATCTGGATGTCGTGCGGATGGGATTCGCCGATGCTGGCAGTGCTGACGCGGACGAACCGGCCCTTCTCCATCAGCGCCTGGATGTTGGGCGTGCCGCAGTAGCCCATGCCCGCGCGGAGCCCGCCGACGAGCTGGTAGACGAACTCGCTGAGCGCGCCGCGATAGGGGACGCGCCCTTCGACGCCCTCGGGCACGAGCTTGCTGACCTCGGTGGTGCTGCTCTGGCCGTAGCGCTCGGCCGAGCCTTTGACCATCGCGCCCAGCGAGCCCATGCCGCGATACTCCTTGAACTGCCGGCCCTTGTAGATGACCAGTTGGCCCGGACTTTCCTTCAGGCCCGCGAACAGCGAGCCGATCATCACGCTCGAAGCGCCCGCGGCGATGGCCTTGGTGATGTCGCCCGATTGCTTGATGCCTCCGTCGGCGATCACCGGGACGCCCAGCTTGTTGGCGACCTCGGCGACGTCCATGATGGCCGACACCTGCGGCACGCCCACGCCCGAGATGATGCGCGTCGTGCAGATGGCGCCGGGACCGATCCCGACCTTGACGGCGTCGGCGCCGGCGTCGATCAGCGCCCGGGCGGCCTCGCCCGTGGCGATGTTGCCGGCGATCACGTCGATCTTGTGGCTGGCCTTGATCTTCTTGACGGTCTCGACGACGTTCTGCGAGTGCCCGTGCGCCGTGTCGACGCAGACGATATCGACGTCGGCCGCGATCAGTGCCTCGACGCGGTCGTAGTCGTGGACGCTGACAGCGGCCCCGACGCGCAGGCGCCCGCGATGGTCGCGCGCCGCCCACGGGTACTGCTGGACACGGTCGATGTCGCGCATCGTGATCAGGCCCGCCAGCTCGCCCCTGGTGTTGACCAGCAGCAGCTTCTCGACCTTCCGCTCCTGGAGGATCTCCTTGGCCTGTTCGAGCTTGGTGTCGGCCGGACCGGTGACGAGGTTCGTCTTGGTCATCACGGTGCTGATCTTGGCGTTGTAGTCGGGCAGGAACTTTAGATCGCGCCGCGTTAGGATGCCGACCAGCTTCTTGCCCTCGACGATGGGGATGCCGCTGACGTTCTGCTCCTGCATCAGCTCCTGGGCCCGGCGGACCGGATCGTTCGGCGAGAGCGTGACCGGATCGCCGATCACGCCATGCTCGCTGCGCTTGACCTTGGCGACCTCCCGCTTCTGGGCCTGGATGCTGAGATTCTTGTGGATGATCCCGACGCCGCCTTCCTGCGCCAGCGCGATGGCCAGCGCCGACTCGGTCACGGTGTCCATGGCTGCCGAGACGATGGGGATATTGATCTGGATGTTCCGGGTCAGGGTGGTGCTCGTGTCCGCCTGGCTCGGCACGAAGTCGCTCTTGGCGGGGATCAGCAGGACGTCATCAAACGTAATCCCTTCCGCGACGATTTTTGCACTGTTCATGAGCCGCTCCAACAGGGGCTTTTGTCCAGCCTATCATTAGACGCGGGAGTATAAACCGCCGCCCGGAGGCCGTCAAAAGGATTTTGTTCGGCATTCGACCGGCCGTATTATCGGCCCCTTGAAGCGGATATTGGACTGAATTGGCCCTACAAAATACGGATGGTTGCGAACACGAGCCGGGTCGGCACAGTATGTTCTGGTACAATAGAGAAGGCCGTAGCGGTCGTCGGAACCGCGCCTCGATTGACAACCTGACCGTATGAGTTTGGAGAATAGCCATGAGCATGAATCTGTCCAAAGGCCCGATCTGGGGGATAGCAGTAATCGTTGGTCTGATCGCCGCCACGGCGCTGGTGGCCGGCTATGTGGATAGGCCGGGAAGCGGAACCCAGGTTGCGGCGGCCAAAGCAGACGGCGGGGGCTGTCCGGCCAAGGGTGACTGTGCCGCCTGTCCGGCCAAGGGCACCGACGCCTGCTGCAAGGAGGCCGGAGCCTGTGCCGCCTGTCCGGAATCGTGTCCGAAGGAATGCCGCTGTGCCGATGCCGCGGCGTCCTGTCCGGCCGGGGCCGCCGTGATGGCCCAGACTGCCGACGCCGGGGCGACCTGCCCGATGAAAGCCGCATCCGCAACCGGGAATTGCAGTGGAGGTCAATGCCCCGCGGCCAAGTGAGCCGGACGGGGGCAAAGAGAACCGGCTTCAACACAAACACGCACCGACAACCATGGATTCTGGTCAGCCAGCTCTCTCGGCCGAGCCCTCCGCCCGGCCGGGAAGCTGGCTTTTTTTGTGCCCACATCCCGCCCTGCAAGAACGGGTGCGTTCCTCAATTGGTTTAGTCCGTTTGTGGAAGTCTTATCCTGCTGTGCACCCGCGGAGGCAGCACGACAGTGGTTCAGCCATGGGGATCGGATTCCGAGGTATCTTCAATCCCGACGACGAAAAAGTTGCCGGTACGAGTAGCGTCGATCCGCTGAACCACAATCCTCATCTGGTTCAACTCAATTGCACCTCGGAACACACCGGAACCCAAGACTACCCTGTTGTGTCCAAAGGAGAAGGAGAGTCGCCCGCCTTGGGATTGAGTGACATCCGGCAATAAGAACTCGATGCTCCCATCGATGTGACGATTTACTCTGACAACGTTCCAATCAATCTCCATAGGCATGACATCAAGAGATGGGGATGCTACGGCCCGATCTTCGTGTGGGGCAAGTAGCCAATACCTAAGGGGGCACTGCTTCTCCAAACGGCCAGTCAGAAGCGAATTGGATTTCAGCGCTCTCAGATCCTTGCGGAGTTGTGCCACTTCGCGAGACGATTGGATGCCTTGATATATGCTATACGAGCCAAGAATCAGGCCGAGCGCAACCGCGATTGCCGAGCCAAACATGCCCAGCCATCTGAGGGGCTGCCTGCGATGTTGATGGCAGAAGGGGTACCATGCTATGGTGCCCAGACGCTTCTCACATCGCCCCAGACCCTTGGTCCTCCCCCAACACCGTTTGACTCTGGCACTGCGGTTTTCAGATGCCAAATTTGCCCCCAAGAACTTCTTGCAAGGCTGATACAGCATGGGCCAAAGCCCATCCTACCGGGCGTCCCTTCGCACATTGCAGGGATATCATAGACTGGCGGTACGGGGGAATCAACCCTGTCTTCGGGGGCCTCCAACGGACGCGGCCGCCGCACGATTCGTAACGTTAGGAACGGCCTTGTGGAAGGGGGGTGGTGTGGTAGAATCGTGCGAGCAGCCTACGGCGGCTGTCGGCGGGAGGCGATCTGAGAAAGGCAGGATGAGAATGAGAGCAATGGACGCCAGAGGCGCCGGACGCGCATGTCACTTCGCCGCATCGATCTGTCTGCTGCTGTGCTCGACCGTCCTGGGCGCAGAAGTGGCAGGGCCCATCCAGGTCAGTCCGAACGGCCGGTACTTCGTCGATCAGAAGGGCGAGCCGTTCTTCTGGCTTGGCGACACCGCTTGGCCGCTGTTCGTCAAGTACAACAAGAGCCAGGCCGAGGCGTACCTGAAGAACCGCAGCGCCAAGGGGTTCACCGTCATCCAGGGCGTGCTGGCATGGAGCCAGGGGACGGGGGCCGAATCCCGCAGCCCCGGCGCCAATCCCAACGGCGACAAGCCATGGATCGACGACGACCCGGCCCGGCCCAACGACTCGTTCTTCCGTCACGTGGATTACCTCGTCGAGTTCGCGCGCCAGCAGGGTCTGGTCCTGGCGATCCTGCCGACGTGGGGCTACTACGTCAACGACACGCAGGTCATCAACCTTCAGAACGCCCGCGTGTACGGCCGCTGGCTGGGCTCGCGGTATCGCCGGGCGTCCAACATCGTGTGGGTCAACGGCGGCGACCGCATCGCGACCGGCTACGAGGACGTGTGGCGAGAGCTGGCGCTTGGGCTGCGCGAGGGCGACGGCGGGGCGCATCTGATCACGTACCATCCGTGCGGCTGGCGCTCCAGCTCGCAGTACTTCCACACAGAGGATTGGCTGGACTTCAACATGATCGAGACGTGGACCGCCTGGCCGAAGATTCATCCGGCGGTGCTCGCTGACGTCGTGCGGACGCCGGTCAAGCCCGTGGTGCTGGGAGAGCCGGCGTATGAGAACGGGCCGGAATACCCGCTCGGCCCGATCACGCCGCTGATCGTGCGCCGCCAGGCGTGGTGGACCGTCACCGCCGGCGGCTTCTTCACCTACGGGCAGGACCAGATGTGGCGCATGCACGAGGGGTGGGACGAGACCTTCGACACGCCCGGCGCCGGCAATGTGTGCATGATGAAGGAGATCCTGGCCGGCCTGCCCTGGTGGGAGTTCACGCCGGACCAGAGCGTCTTTGACACCGGCGTCTCCAGCGAGCGCACACTCAACACCGCCATGCGATCGCCCGGCGGCGACCGCGTCCTCGTCTATCTGTCGTCGCAGTGCAGCGTTTCCATCCACCTCGACAAGATCGCCGCCGCGCAGGCCAGGGCCACGTTCATCAATCCGGCCACCGGAGAGCGACGCAAGGCCGGCGCCTATCGCACCGGCAACCTCAACGACCGGACGTTCCCCGACGGGCAGACCCAGTTCTTCACGACGCCGGGCCATTGGGAGGACGCGGTGCTCCTGCTGGAAGCGGCCGGGCAAGGGGCCAGGTAGGGGATATGTGTTCCCGTATCGAGGCAGACGAATGAATCATCAACACGCAAGTTGTGCAACCGAAGGAATGGGGCAAGACATGAACAGGTATGGTAGGAATGCGTCGGTCTTCGTAACAGCAGCGATGTTCGTCGCGCTGTCGTCTCTGTCGATCTTGATGGCGTCCTGTCGGACTACGGATTACTCCGGCTCCGAACCGGTGGGCGAAGTGGGCCCGCAACGCTATGTCACGCCGGTGCATCAGGTGCTCACGCCGACCGGTCTCCAGGTGGATCTGCCGGGCATGCGGCCCCAGGCGGTGGCCCTGAGTCCGGATGGTCGCCTGCTCGCCACCTCCGGCAAGACGCAGCAACTGGTGCTGATCGATCCGCAGAGCGGCGCGGTCAAGGACCGCATCGCCTTGCCTTCGGGCCAGGCCTTGGACCCGAACGATGTCTCCAGCCACATTCTCAAGCCCGACACCTCGGGCCAGCTCAGCTTCACGGGACTGATCTTCAGTCCCGATGGATCGCGCATCTACCTGTCCAACGTCGACGGCGACGTCAAGGTGTTCGAGGTCGGCGCCGACGGGCAGGTTCGCGGCCTGCCTCCCATCGCCTTGCCGCTGGCCAATGCGCCGTGGCGCAAGGAGGAGATTCCGGCGGGCCTGGCGATCTCCCGCGACGGGCGGCGGCTCTACGTCGCATTGAATCTGTCCAACCGTCTCGCAGAAATCGACACGACCACCGGCAGCGTGCTGCGGCTGTGGCCAGTGGGCGTCGCGCCCTATGACGTGGTCCTGGTCGGCGAGAAGGCGTACGTAAGCAACTGGGGCGGCCGCGTTCCCGACGCAGACAGTCTCACCGGTCCGGCGGGGCAGGGCACGAAGGTGCGCGTCGATCCGGTGCGTCACATCGCCAGCGAAGGTTCGGTCTCCATCGTCCCTCTGACGCAGGAGGCGCCCGTCCGCGAAATCCTGGTGGGCCTGCACTCTTCCGGCATCGCGCTTTCGCCCAACGGCCGCTACGTCGTCGTCGCCAACGCCGGCAGTGACACGCTCAGCGTGATCGACACGCGCACCGACAGCGTAGTGGAGACCATCTGGGCCAAGCCCAGTCCCGCCGATCTGTTCGGCGCCAGCCCCAATGCCCTGGTGTTCGACCCTTCCGGTGACACTCTCTACGTCGCCAACGGAACGCAGAACGCCGTCGCGGTGTTCCGGTTCCGCCCGGACGAATCCAAACTCCTGGGCCTGTTCCCGGTGGGGTGGTTCCCCGGCGCAATCGCCTACGACCGGATGCGTCACCAGCTCGTCGTCGCGAACATCAAGGGCGTCGGCTCGACCCGCGGGCTCACCGAATCGCACGCCGAGGAATACAACAGCCGACAGTTTCATGGGACATTGTCGCTGGTGCCCGTTCCCAAGGCCAAAGAGCTGCCGGCCCTGACGCAGCGCGTGCTCGACAACTACCGGTATCCTCTGCTGAAGGAAGCCGGCCGCAAGGGCCGCGCGAACCAGCCGCCGCGACCGGTCCCGGAGCGGGTCGGCGAGCCGTCCGTGTTCGAGCACGTGGTCTACATCATCAAGGAGAACCGGACCTACGACCAGGTGATGGGCGACGTGGCCGAGGGCAACGGCGATCCGTCGCTGTGCATCTTCGGCGAACGCGTCACGCCCAATCAGCACAAGATGGTGCGCGAGTTTGTGCTGCTGGACAACACCTACTGCTCGGGCATCCTCAGCGCCGACGGCCATCAGTGGTCCGACACCGCCTTCGCCACCGACTACATGGAAAAATCGTTCGCCGGCTTTCCGCGCAGCTATCCGGACGGCATGGAAGACAGCGACGTCGATGCGCTGGCCTACGCGCCTTCCGGGTTCATCTGGGACAACGCCATCGCGCACGGCAAGTCGCTCCGCGTCTACGGCGAGTTCGCCGTCACGGAGACGTCGTGGGCCGTTTTCGGCAAGACGGGCAAGCCGGCGTTCCTTGACTACTATCGGGACTTCGTCGACCAGACCGGCCAGATCGACATTCGCAGCCGGCCCGCCATCGAATCGCTGCGGCCCTATCTCAACATGCAGACGGTCGGCTGGGACATGGACATTCCCGACGTCTTCCGCGCGGCGCAGTTCATCAAGGAGCTGCGCGAATATGAGCGCACCGGCAAGCTGCCCAACCTGATCATCATCTGCCTGCCCAACGACCACACCTCCGGGACGCGGGCCGGCGCGCCGACGCCCGCCGCCCAGGTGGCGGACAACGATCTGGCCTTCGGGCAGATCGTCGAGGCCATCAGCCGCAGCTCGTTCTGGCCGAAGACCTGCATCTTCGCCATCGAGGACGATCCGCAAGCCGGCTGGGACCACGTCAGCGGCTATCGCACCACCGCCTACGTCGTCAGTCCCTACACGAAGCGCGGCGCCGTCGTCAGTACGCAGTACAATACGACAAGCATCCTGCGCACGATCGAGCTGATGCTGGGACTGCCGCCGATGAATCAGATCGACGCCACCGCCACACCGATGAGCGATTGCTTCTGCGAGACGCCCGACTTTGCGCCTTTTGTCGCGGTGCCCACCAATATCCCGCTGGACGAGATGAACCCGAATCCCAAGGCGATCGCCAACCCGCTGCTCCGCCGCAACGCCCTGGCCTCCGCGAAGCTGCCGCTCGAACAGATCGACCGCTGCCCGGAAGACCTGCTGAATCGGATTCTCTGGCACGCGATGAAGGGCCCGGATGTGCCGTATCCGCAATGGGCCGTGATGACCGGCCTCAAAGAGGACGAAGACGACCGCGACTGATACCGACCCGCACGAGATTGAAATCTGGGGGAATTGAAGGAAGCGCCAATCATGCTTGGTGCCTTCAGTTCACCGGGGTACCAGTTCTCTTCTACATCCTGTTGAGCCGAGGGCCGAGGAGAAGTGAAAATGCAATCGACATCGCTGTTGGCCCGGATGACCACCATTGTTGGCGTGGTCGGGTTTGTCATGCTGATCGCGTTGCCGGGGCCGCGACAGGCTGAGGCGGCCGAATCGCCGGCCCCGCGTGCAATGGTTGGCGCCTACTACTTTGACGGCTGGGCGGGCCGACACCGGCTGGCCGACACGGAAGCGTGGGCCAAGGATGCTCCGACGCACCTTACCAAACGGATGCTCGATGAGTTCCCTGACCGCGAGCCCGTCTGGGGCTGGCGAGACGACAGGCTGGAGGTCATGGAGCAACAGATTGACCTGGCCGCCGATCATGGAATCGCGTTCTTTGCCTTCTGCTGGTACTGGCACCCGACGCAAGAGCAGATCGACGAGGATCCCAAGCACACCGGATTGAAGCTGTTCCTCAAAGCCAGGAACAGCGACCGCATGAAGTTCTGTCTCCTGGTCGCCAACCACGAGGGCTTCTTGATCGGGAACACGGAGAACTGGAAGAAGGCGGCCGAAGGGTGGATGCCGTACTTCACGGACAAACGGCACGTGACCGTGGACGGCAAGCCGCTTGTGCTCATGTTCAATCCTGCCGATGGACACAGCGAGGGCTTGGGCGCACTGCAGGCGGAGGCGAAGAAAGCTGGATTGCCGGGAGTGGCCATTGCGGCATGTGGCCGGGGCGACCCGAAGCTGGGCTACACACACCGGACGCACTACAACATCACCCTTGGCTACGCCGGCGGGTCGCAGGAACACCGATACGCCGAGCTTGTCGCAGCACACCAACAGGCATGGTCCGGCTCCCGCGGACAGCCGTACATCCCGGAAGTCACAGCCGGTTGGGACAAGCGGCCGTGGGAAGGACCCTCAGGGCTGAACCAGAAGCCGGGATGGTATTTCCCCGATCGTACGCCGGCCGCTTTTGGGCTGTTCCTGAAGTCTGCCATCGATTGGATGGACGCGCACCCGGAGCAGACAACGAAGGAGCGGCTGGTCCTCGTGTACGCCTGGAACGAGTTCGGTGAGGGCGGCTACATTGCACCGACCAAGGGTGATCCGGATGGCCGCTACCTCAAGGCGCTCAAGTCCATCGTCCTGCGATAGGGTCCTGCCGCGGCGTCCGTCAATGCCGGCGGCGCGCACGCCAAACCGGGCGCGTGGAGTGATCTCCAATCGCATCTGGTGCCTTCAGTTTCTCCAATCGTACTTGGTGCCTTTAGTTCCTCTATTGGCTTGCAGTTCCTCTATTGGCTTGCAGGCGACCGTCCCTCGGCCTACCATAGCACTGCGGACTTCTGCTGGGTGCCTTCTCTGAGGGGCCTTTTGCGGCCCCAGGGGGGGCCGGCTGTACCAGCCATGCCGAAGACAGGAAGACCGATCGCAGTTGAAGGGGACAGAAGATGACACGTGAAGGCTTTACCCTCCTTGAGCTCCTGGTCGTGATGTCCATCATCCTTGTGCTGTTGAGCATATCTTTGCCTTGTCTTCTCCGCGCCAAGGACAGCGCTCTGCAATTGGTGGCTATGGAAGTCGAAGTCAATGAAGAGGGAAAGGTATCCCTGGAAATCAACGACCGTTCCAATCGAAAACCAACCGATGACATCTACATGATCAAGATCGACCGCCCGGCGAAGTCCCACGTCCGCCTGAAGAAACCTCTTCCTTCGGGGATGAAACTGAGAAGAAGAGACGGCCACGATTACATCCTGTGGAGACCCAGGACGGAGCACATTGGCATGCACTCGGTCACCGTTGTCTTTGACGGCGAAGAAACCTCTGAAAAAGAGATCACGGTTTATGTGTACAACAAGAAGCTCCTGGAAGCCCAGCGCGAGGACAGAAAGGATTGACCTGCCCCTGGATCGTGACAGCGCTCAGGTTGCTTCCCCGCAGCGCCCCTTCGGCAAGCTCAGGGCAGGCTCTGTCCTCCGGCCGACAATCAGAGCATAATCGAAACCGAACAGAAGGCAAGAGATTCAGAAATGCAACCAGTTGAAGTCGGAAATCCCAACCCCTAAGCTGGTACCAACCGAGGGGGACAGTCACCCAGAGACTGAAATGCAAAACGGGCTACTGATGAATTCGTGACTGTCACAACCTACTGTGTTGCACTTCGCATGTTAATGCGCCTCCTTCCGGACGTGGCAGAGTCGCCATTCCGTCTGTCGTTATCAGCGTGTGGACTGATCTCTTGGCTCTGCAAGTATGGTGATTACAGTCTTCTCCGTATCGATAGGATCAAAGGCTCTGAGAATCCCTCTTCTGTCAACCAAAGCGATTGTCGGATAGCCGGTCACACGATATGCCTCGGATGTCCTGTTGTCGTAGTCCACAGCGATCAGATACGGCACCTCATTCTGCGCCAAGAACGATGGAAGGTCCTGTTTCCCGGCCTGCGTATGTATGCCAATGACCACGAGTCCCTGATTCGCATACTTGGCAGCAAGATCACGGAGTGGCGGGATCTGCTGTCTGCATGGAGAGCACCACACGCCCCAGAAATCGAGCAGGACTACTTTGTTGTCGAGGTTCAATTGCCAGAAACTTCCATTGTACCACCTTTCGACAACGGGGGCAGGCGCCGGTTTGCCGACCAGAGCCTCGCGTGCCAATCGCACGCTCTGGGCGGCAGCAGCAGACAACTCGTCAGGCGAGAGGTTCTGATCGCGCAGCCTCTGGGCATCCTGATCCGCGTTTGCGGCAGACCACCCTGCGTTGGACTTGCGTCCTAATACCAGATGCAGGTCCTTTGCACCGCAAGACGCACCGCCATTCAGAATAGCCACTGCGTAGGGACTATCCGTCTTGGGTTCGGCCATGATCGAATACTTCGTGCTCAACAGATGCTCGGCCACAAACCGGCCGGCCTTGTCTGTAACGACATCTCGCCTGCAGAGCTCAGAATTGACGACCACTGGAATCCCCTCGACAGGAGTGCCCGCCTCATCGGTGACGTACCCCTCGATTGTGCCGCCCCTGGAAAGAGTGCATGTCACAAGAGTCTCACGTTCTGCATCGACCTGAACATCGGCCGTCCACGCCGGCGCATAGCCTGATTTGTTGATCTTTACACCCTTGTAGTGGCCCGGAAGCACCCCCGATACTCGAAAGGTTCCAGGGGTGTTCGTCGGCTGCGTCGCGAATTCGAATGCCGTTCCACCGGTTGCGGTGTGGACCCAAAGCTGCACAATGGCGATGTCCACCGGCGTGCCCGCCTCATCCATAACCTTAATGAGCAAGCTCCCGGTTGCGGCAAGACCCTCAGATGCCAGCCCAATGAAGAGCAGTACCACGATCACAGCAGGTTTGTATTGTCCGCGCATCGGCGTTTTCCTCCCGAAGTCAGTCTATCATTCGATCCCTTTGTACTAAGAAAACGGTAGGCGCATTAACATGCGAAGTGCAACACGGTAGGTCGTGACAGTCACGAGCCGACCGGTAGCCACGTTGGGTTTTTTCTTTCTGGAGACGCTGTCCCCAGACCCCTGGGATTTATCGCTTTGGACCAA